>Ga0116153_10000391_pt1 | contig 58315 bp, 46 predicted proteins | sample AD_UKC028_MetaG_FD_89896 | JGI IMG/M metagenome (GOLD analysis project Ga0116153, IMG submission 89896) | Active sludge microbial communities of municipal wastewater-treating anaerobic digesters from USA - AD_UKC028_MetaG | ecosystem: Engineered > Bioreactor > Anaerobic > Digestate | place: USA...
AGCGTCGCATCCGTCAAGAATCCGACGACTTCGTTGCCCGATAATGCGGCGACAGGATCATCCTCGGGAGTCACTGGATGGATGCGATTTCCACCCGGAATTTGGATGGCAAGGGCGGAAGGAATATCTCTCTGCGCCAGGACAGACGCGATTTGCCGCGCCTGCTCGGTGGCGTCATGCTCAACCAGCAGCCGGTCTCGTCGGAGGGCATACAGTCCAACTCCGGCCAGCAAAATAGCCGGCAAGAGGATCAACAAACCCTGACGCCAGAATGCGGGTCGTTCCTCTAAGGGCCCCCGTTGCACTCATCCAGATTAGGAAATTATGTCTGTTCCGTCGCGCCCAAACTTGTGAAGAAAATGTAACGTTGAGCGAGGATGAACCTCAGATCTGCCTGGCGTCTTTTCGCATTCCAGCGAAGCGTCGATCTAAGTTCATCCTCGATTCCCAAACCGCTGCGCGGTTTGAGGGATCGAACTGGATTGGATCATGATTACTCATGATAATCCCTCCCCGGCCATCAGGTGCGCGGTTCCGAAATGAACGCTCCTCCAACCCGGCGGTCACACCGGGTGGAACGGCCAGAACTTCGGAATGCAATAGACGGCCAGGGCCCAAAAAATCAGGTTCAACGGAATGCCCACGCACATGAAGTCGGTGTAGCGATAGCCGCCAGGGTGATAAACCATGGTATTGGTCTGGTAGCCCAAGGGAGTCGCGAAACTGGTCGATGCCGCAAAACAGACCGCCATGAGTAACGGCCTGGCGTCCACATCGAGAGCGGCCGCGGTCGAGAGGGCGATGGGCGCCATCAAAACCGCGGTCGCGTTGTTGCTCATAAACTCGGTCAACACCGCCGTCAGCAGGTAGAGGACCGCGAGGGCAACCCCGGGGCCGAAAGGACCTGCCAGTCCAAGGATGGATCCTCCCAGCCACTGCGCCGCGCCCGATTTTTCCACCACCAGCCCCAGCGGCAGCACTCCAGCCAGGAGGAAGATGACCTTCCAATCAATCGCTCCGTAGGCTTCCTCGAGGGTGAGACAGCGGGTGACAACCAGGGCGATGCAGCCGATGATGGACGCCGCCAGGATGGGCATGACATTCAGGGCCGCCAGGAGGACAACGACCGCAATGATGCCGGCGGCCGTCGGGATTTTGTCGCGTCGCAGCGAGGGTTCCTCGACCTGTTCGAGGACGAGAAAATTTGGATCGCCCCGCAACCGCGCCAGTTCTTCCCTTGGACCCAGCAAGAGGAGGGCGTCGCCGAAGCGCAATCGGACCTGGTTCAACTTCGTGCGGATGGTTTGTTGCCTGGCCTGGACGGCCAGCACAATGGCTTCGTAACGCCGGCGGAAATCCACTTCGGCGAGGGTGCGGTCAATCAGGTTCGAACGGGGTGAAACCAACACCTCCGCCAATTGCAGATCTTTGGCCTCGAGCGCTTCGTCCTTGAGTTTGAACTCGGATTCGATATCGAGTTTCCAGGCCGACTTGGCGGCCATGAGATCGGGGGCGCCGCCGCGAACGAGCAGCACATCGCCCGCTTGCAGCGGTTCGCGCAGGGGCGCAAACAACGTTCGATTGTCGCGCAGGATTTCCAGCATGGTGACATCTTCTTTCCGTCCGAAATGGCTGGTGGCCACAGTCTGGCCCACGAGAGGTGAGTCCGGATGCACCCGCAATTCGGTGATGTACTCTCCCAGCTGATAGTTTTCGGTCAATTGCCGCCCGCGCCGGCTGGGCAGCAGCCACCGACTGAAGAGCAGCAGATAGACGCTGCCCGCTCCGAGCATCAATCCGCCCAGCGGGGTGAATTCGAACATCGAAAAAGCACCCGCTCCCGCCCACTCAGAAATGGAGCTGACCAGCAGGTTGGTCGATGTGCCGATCAGAGTGCAAACCCCGCCGAACTGCGAGGCGAACGAAAGAGGAATGAGCAGTTTGGACGCGGACAACTTTCCATTGTTGCAGGCCGCCAGGGCCAGTGGCATAAAAACCGCCACCGCCGCCGTATTGTTGATAAACGCGGACACCACTCCCACCGTCAACATCATGGCTAGCAGCAAAAGGTTGGGATACCCCGCCAGGCGCTTCACCAGGCGCGCCGCCAACGCAACCGCTCCCGTTTTTTGCAGTCCGGCGCTTAACACAAACATCGCCGCCACGGTGATGGTCGCTGGATTGCTGAATCCCGAAATCCCCTCTTCGGGCGTAATCCATTTTTCGGGCCGAATCCAGTCCGACAGGGGTTCAAACAGTCCGACAAGAATGATGGCCCCGAGCACCATCAACGCCACCAGATCGGAGCGGAACCTCTCCGTTACAAACAGACACACCGCCCCGACGGTGATCAGCAAAACGAGGAGAATCTCGATGCCCATGCCGTCAATTTAATTGAAATCAAAGCCTGTGCGCGAGAACTTACACTGGGTCCATCCAACCCACAACCTCCGAGGCGGGATTGGGGAATCCGCGCCTGCCAAGGACCGGATGGAGTCGATTACGGATTCGAGGCCTTGGCCCGGTAGAACACACCGACCTGGGCCTGCCAATCTCCCAATTCTGAGGGTTGAAAGGGGGTCGCTTCTGTTGTCGCCGACTTGGTGGTGATCTCGGTCCAATGGATCAAGTCGAGAGATTTCTCGATGGTGTAAAGCCGACCTTTTTCTGTCAAGAGGATCAAGTAAGGCCCGTCGGCATCAAATCGCCAATCAAGGATTTGGGGCGGCCGGGGCGGATCCGAAGGCATATGCCAGGGACGGCGAAGGAAAGGATACCCGGCGCCTTCGAGGATTCCCCATACCGCATCCAGGTCCCAACCTGCTGTCTCAAATGTCGCGCGTCGCCACAGAGCCTCTGTGGTTTGACCGGTGCCCCCCGAGGAATGGGTTTGTCCACTGGCCATGAAGTCCCAGAAACTGTTTTGGATTTGATCGTCGATGCCTTTTCCGCCGACGAGTCCGCCCAACGCGCCGGAGCCGGTGACGGGTCCGGTTGAATAGCATCGTGCGACCGAGGCCTCGAACATGCGGCCGATGAGTCCTCCGACGCGGTCGGTTCCAGAAACCGTGGCGGTTGCATGGGCGTCGGATACCGAGGCTCCGAATTCGTGGAGTCCGATCAACCCGCCCGCGATGGTCCCGCCCGCAACGGTCCCGCTCGCGGAGCAGCGGCGGATCACGCCGCCGGCTTCCCGGTTGCGCCCGACTAATCCGCCCACATACCCTGTGCCAACCACTGTAGCCTCCAATTCACAATCTTCGATCAACCCGGTGTTTTGCCCAACAAGACCGCCGACGGCCGTCTCGCCGCGCATGTAACCGTTCCGGATCACAAGGCTGGAAAGGCTGCCATGGTTGCGGCTGAACAAGCCCACGTTGGTTTCGCCCGGGCGATGGATGTGAAGTCCGGTAATCGCATGGCCGCGGCCGTCAAAGGTTCCTGAAAAGAACGCGATGGGCAAAAATCCCTTTCCTCCATTCCAGGATTGGCTGTCCGAAGCATCAACAGGGTTTGTCAGGTGGTAGGTCTTATCGGGAGGATAGGCTGGATCCTGGCCAATCTTCTGAATGTCTTCCAGGGTTGACAGGGCGATACTCTCCCGAAAATGGGCGATGATTTGCCGGTGTCGCGTTGAATCGAAGACGAGGTCCATGTCGTAGGAGAGCGGCAGGCCGCCCTCGGACCAGCCGTCAAAGAGATGATTTGTGGCCGGTCGCGCGACCAGGACAACCTCGCTTCCCGGGAGATGGCGGCCGCCTCCTGTGATCCATCCGCCCGTGTTGGGTTGGACCAGGGTTTCAATCATCCAAACGGGAACCGTATATTCGTGAAGCAGCCTGGTTCCCGCCTGGATCTCCACGAGTTGCGGGGGGGCTTCCGGGTATTCCGGCACGTTTTGGAATTCGATAAGGTAAGATCCCGCTGGCAAACCTTCGAGGATGCTGTCGGCAGCCATCCAACTTGAAATGCCCGGGAGCCGCCACTTCATGTGGACCGCTCCAGGAAGGGCATCTCGTAGACGAACCAGGAGGGAGCCTGTGGACACCGGGATGCCGGGGATGAACCGGGCCCGGACTTCCGGTTGTGCTCCGGCAATAACAAACGCCGAGTTGAGGCCGGACGGTTCCACGCCTGTCCAGCCGTCGAACACCCATCCCGGAGACGGGATCGCAAGCAACAGCAGCATGTCACCTCGGACAAAGTCCCGCTGGAACAACGGACCGCACTCGATGCCTTCCGGCGCAATGACCACCGTGCCCTGTCCTTCAGTGATCACGGAAAGCGGACCGGATCCGAGGGTGGAATAACTCCAGGTGCGATCTCCTCCTGGCATCGCTGTCCACACCGGATTTTCCATATCCGGATTACCAGAGATATCTCGTTCCAGGGTGCTCCGGAGCTCATAGGCGCCCGGCCGGGCAGGGATGAAGTCACTGCTGATCGACGCCACGGCCAGAGGATGAATCTGCGTCATGCTTTCCACCAGCAAGGTTTCCGCCTCTCCCGGAGGCTTCAAGTAAAGACGAAGGCGCAGAGGAAGGGATTCGCCTTGGGCACGGATGCTCAAAATGGCCTGATGCGGTTGGCCTGTTTGCAGGGGAACCCAGGATTGCTGGTAACGATCCTTTCCCGGCCGAACAACTGTCAGCGCATGATCAGACAGGGGAATGGGCAGACCGCCCGAGGCCGCCACCCGCACTGTGACGGATGCCCGCGCGATCGCGCCAAGCGTGTCGTCGGCCAAATACGTCAGGGTGTGTTCGCCCGCGCTCAACACCACTTCATGCAAGGTTGAACTTGTGCCGAGGATGCCGTCGCGCGAAGAACTCCAGGTTCCATTTGGATTCCCATTCCCATCCGGATCGGTCACTCGGGCCTGCAGGGTCCAACCGAATCCGCCGACCGCTTGATCCTGGTTTCTGGGGGTGACGATTTCAATGCGGGGCGGCCGGTTGGGCAGCGTCAGGTTGTTCACCCTTGCTTCCGCGGTTCGGAATCCATCGGAGGAGAGCAGCCGCAGTGAGATTCGGTTGCCGGAAGGCCAGTTGAGGGTGGAAAGCTCAGTCGACGCGCCCTCCAGTGGGCCGGATGCCGGTTCCCAGCTGGAGCCGTTGTCATAGCTCACCACGAGCATGTGTTGCAGCGGTTGGGAACGCAGCGATGACTCGGATGTTGGCTGGGCATTCCATCGGACGACAACCCTATCGCCCAGCACGCTGTTGTTGCCCGGTTCCTGGATTTGAGTGGACAATCCGGAGACCAGGTGGTGATCAAAATAGGTGATATCGGGCTGTTTTTGGTTTCGCAGCACCAGCCGGACGGCCGACTCCGGGATGTCACAGGTGGCGGACCACGAGTAGAAATCGGCCGGAGGTGGTTGCGAGGGATACGATTCCTCGGTTAAGTTAATGCCGCCCAGGAAGACCGTCCGGCCCGTGGCATCAAACCCTTCCAGGTGGTAATCCGAAAAGGCCGGGTCCCCAATGGCGCCGGATGTCCGTTGGGCAAACGACGTGGTGTCGAAGAGTCGGACTGTGCCGAGATCGGGAAGATGCCGACTCGAGGATGGATGTTTGACGGTCTGCATGGAGAGAAACACCCGGCGAATTCCCGGGAGGGGAGCGGTTTTCGGCGGGACGGAATTGACGGAAGCCTTGGCTGGGCCAGGGGCGGTGTTTGTCGGGGAGGCCGACGGTGAGGCGCCCAAGTAGCCGAGCAACCAATTGCGGAAATCGCTCAGCGTGCCGGGATCGATCCAACTCGGCTCGATGGCGCCCATGATGTCAAGCAGTTGGACGGGTGATTTCCATGCATATCCTGGTTTTGCCAGATGGATAAAACGCCCCCGGGCCTGAACATCCAAAGGGGATTGGGATTCATTCACAAAGGCGGTTACCCCTTGGAGGAGTTTCCCTCCGGTGGCCTTGTATGGGGGCATGTCGTATTGTTCCGTCGAAGTGTACAGGCCCGGACCCGCATGTCCAAGTTCGTGGATGGCGGCCTTCAACTTGTCTTCGGTCACAAACAAGGTTCCTCGGAAGACTTTCATGTTCACGCCTTCAACTCCTTGTCCGAGGGCTCCCGCGGGGAGAAGGGCCACCGTGAAGTGCGGCGCATACCGGGTGCCAATCAGCCAATCCCCCACATCCGCCAGCCGGCTGGCAGCGGCAATGGTGGCAGCCAAAGGATAGAGCGAAAGGGCGTATGAATAATCCGCGCCGGGCGAATAAGGAAGGGCCGTGGAGGCCACCCGAATGTCAATATCCCGGTCCCGGCCCAGAGGCAGCATGGATGCGATCAGATCGTTGAGCCTCAGCGCAAACCCAGGCGCATCGCCGGGCGAGCCGTAGCCGATGATATGTATGGGTTGCACCAGAAGACGCAAGGGCGTGGCAACCGGCGGGCTGAACTGGAGAGAGGTATCGATGACTGGCATGACCGCGCGATTGGTTGGCGCATCCGGATAGCCCGTGACGCCGGTGGTATCAAGCCACACTTGCAGGCGCGCTTCTTTTTCGTCCACCGGCGGCAACACGAAGTTAAAGGTCGCCTGTCCATTGGCGATGAGGTTCGGTGATACTGTACCCAGACTCCCCCGAACGACCGTATCCGGACTGCCCGGGGCGGGAGATACCGTCCGTCCATCCAGTTGCACGCGCAACTTGACTCCCCGGACAGATTCGACGGAGGCGCCCACAAGCACACTCAACAAGGTTTCCTTGCCTTGAATCCGGCTGTGGGCGAATGGAGAATTCTGATGCCGGTGATCCAAGGCATGTTGGCCCGCGATCCAGCCATCCAGCCAGAACGAAGGGAAAATCCTTCGGTCCGAGGACCGGCGTCCCGAGGAAAGGAACGGATCCAACACAAAAAACCGCGCATTATTCGGACCCGAGACAGCCACTTTCGCCCCCAGACCACTAAGGAATTCCTCGGGTTGGTTGGGAACACTGCCAACTCCGATCAGTTCCGGACCGGTCGTTTCCCCATAATAGCTCGGACCGATTTGGATGGCTGTGGAGGGGGGGTAAACCTCTCCGGCAAGCACCTCGGCGGTGGGATAGGAATAAACAGGACCGACATGACCTTGAAAACTGTTGCCGGTCACGGTGGGCGCGGTGGGGTCTGGCAACCACCAGGGGACATTGCCCCACGGCGAGGTGCCATCGAGATTGAGCAACCCACGGTACCGGTCAAACACCAGGGCCTGATGAAAAATACAGTCCTTGAAAGTGGCCGCCGTCCGGTCCTCCAGCGTGACCGGCGCGCCAAATTCGCAACGCGTAAACAGCGGCCGACCGCCATGGATGATCACGTCTTCCTGGAATATGCACTCCAGGTATTCAACATCCTTGGGGTAGAGATAACACACCCCTCGATTAAACACCTGGCAGCGCTTGAACAAGACCGATGAAGCCGGTTCCCAGAGATCGGGATACGGTAAGGGCAGGTTACTCCAGGATGCGAGGTCCACGTCCGCGTCGCTGACCAACACTTGAGCGCCGCTGGAGCCCGAACAAAACCATCCCTGGATGCTGCCCTTATCCACGACCACATTCGCCTTGCCTTGAATCCGCAGGACCGTGCCGGTGCATTGATTGAAGCTCACACTGCAGTCCGGAATGGAGACATCGAGACCGATACATTCCGAAAAGCCGCTCAAGCCGCTCCCGTCCGCAAACTGGATTGTTGCGTTGCGCAGCCCCTCGATGTCCTGTGGATGCGCAAAATGAAAGATACCGCCCTCCACCGGCCCGGCGAAGACAACCGGTTTGTCCGAGAAATCCACAATCGTTTTCCCGAGAGCCACCGCATCGAGTTCGAGCAACCCCGACCCCCACAGCATTCCCCTGACGTCCGACGCTTGGCTGAGGGCGAGCTTAAGGTTTTTTTCGACATAGATGTCAACGGTCAGCGGTCGGTCACTCGTCAGGGTTTCGTCAAACAGTGGTCTGCCTTGCGCCAGGCTGCCGTCGATCTTCGCTGTTGCGATATCGGTGATTCGGACCTGCGGGATATCGTCCGGCCGAGGAGGATTGTTCTCATAGTAATGATCGTAAATCCGGTAAGTGTAGATCCCGGGCGCCAAGTCAATGTCGTTGTAGTGACCCGAAAAGGAACCCGCCCTGACATCAACCAAAACATGATCGTTCCGGCGCAGTTCCAGCCGGAACGTGCCGAAACCTCCCCCGGAATAGCTCAAATGGGCTTTGTTCAAACCGATGTATTCGACACCCGCCCAGCTCCCAGTCACACCCGCAGAAGCCGTTATTAATAGGACGCTGCGCAATAACTGCCGTTTAAACCACCGATGGAATGAAGGCACACCCCGCGTGATCGGGGTGATCGATTGGATTAAAGGCCAATACCAGCGGGCGATCGCGGGCTCGGAGCCATTTCGGGATCGGACAAAGCGCGAGCTTGCTGGGTTCATGAGAGCGGATTGTACCCGCGCACAGGTTCCCTTCAAGGCTTATCGGCAGCGCACACGGATGCGATCCGAAGACAAACCCTCGGCTATTGCCTCGATCTGTATCTGGCCGCTTTGGCCTTCGATCGAGCGCAAGATCACCATGGCCTTGCCATAGAAAAGCGAAACTTTGTTGGTGTCGAACTCGGCCGGGAAATGATGATCTCCATTTCCAACGCCCGCAATGCTGGCCGGACCCTCAAGCTTGCAGGTGATCTGGTGGGTGGCCAGGGGACAGAGGGTCCCCGATCGGTCTGTCGCCTCAACGAGAACATAGCATAAGTCGTCGCCGTCGGATCGGAGCGATTTTCGATCGGGTGTCAGGCGCAACCGGGCGGGCGCATCAGCTGTTCGCACCACTGATTCGCCGAGTTTCCGATGCTTCCGATACGCCACCGCCTTTACTGCGCCCGGCTCATAAAGGACCTCTTCCCAACGAAGACGATAGCAATCCACGGGATTCGAAGCCCCGGGCTCTTTGGATTTTCAGCCAAGGGATCGCCCATTCAGGAACAGTTCCGCGGAATCCCCGCTGGTGTAGACATAAACCGGCACGGTTTGTCCCAAGCGATCCGGCCAGTTCCAATGCGGCAGGACATGGACGGTTGTTTTTTCCGGAGCCCAATAGCTGCGGTAAAGACAGAAGCGATCTTTGGGAATGCCCGCCAGGTCGACAATCCCGAACAGGCTGATCCGCGATTCCTCGGCCGGTGTGATCGGTCGCTTGGAATACCGGCCCCAGCCCCGGGCAATGAAAGGCGTGGGCTCGCCCAGATAATCAAATCCTGTCCATACAAATTCCCCGGCCACAAAGGTCGAACGTCTCATTCCACACAACCAGGCCCAGACGATCGCAGAGATCGAGCAACTCCGGTGCGGGCGGATGATGGCTGGTGCGAATGGCGTTCACCCCCATGTCCTTCATGATCTCCAGCTGCTGTTCCATCGCGCGGGTGAAGAATGCGGCCCCGAGCGGGCCAGGGTCGTGGCGAAGATTCACCCCATGCACCGACACAAGGTTTGTCTCACCGAAACGGACGAAATCCGTGGCGTCGATCCGAAACGACAGGTAACCATAATCCCAACCGCTCGCTTTCCGGCCATTGACATAAACCGTGGGTCCCGCCATCACCCCATCGAAATTCGCCCGTGACTGTTCATGTTGCGAGTAAATTAAGACCATCGTCAGAATGCTGGCAACGCTCAAAATAAGTATAGTGTGACGCCTGCATTACGCATTCAATGCGGGGGGCGATTGATCGCGTGGCACTCCATGGCAGTGATCGCAAGCCGATTTTTAATGGGGGGAGCCGACCACCGGCGTGCGCATTGCACCGGCATAGGGAACTGATCCAACGGAACGTGGCGGCTGGCTTGGGGCTGGATACGAGGCCGCGATGAGCCAACAACGGGCCAAAAGGAAGGCCTTATGGGGGGGCGTCTATTTCGGTGGCAATTGAAAGTGGCCTGCCACAATGCCGGGAACTGTGATGTCCTCATCCAGTTCCTCCCAGCGCAAGGCATATCCATTAAGCTCAACTTGAACTCGCGCGAGTTGCTCTTCGGTCGCCGCCGCCAGGAGCCGGAACCGGTCGGCTGGAAAGCCGATGATCCGTCCGTCGTGAAGCTCCGTGTAGATCGTCCGCCCTTCCGCCCAGGCCCGCACAGCTGCAGGCTCCACGGCTAGCCGTGGCTCATTGGTTACGGTACTCATCGTATGCCCTTCTCAGAACGTCATGATGTTCAAAAACCAACTGCTCAATGCGTCGGAGCGCCTGAGGTCGTACTCCCCGGTTTCCGGCCAGCCGGATGGTCGGCTCCATCCAGAATTTACACTCCCCGTCTGGAGTCCGCACGTGGATGTGCGCGGGCTCCTGCCGCTCATCCGAGTAGAAGTGGAATCTGAATGATCCGATTCGCAGGACCGTCGGCATGGGTATTCTTTACCATGTGCCACGCGCTACCGCGACATCTTTCTGCCGAAACAAACTGAATAGTTTTAGTGCCCACACAAAAAAAGATAGGAATTGATATCACGAATTCGAGTCTCCAGCTTATGGCGCTTGGCTTCTCCAGTACGCATTCAAAGCGAGGCGATTGATCGCGTGGCACTCCGAGGCAGTGATCGCAAGCCGATTTTGAATGGGGGACGCCGACCACCGGCGTGTCCATTGCGCCGCATGGGGACTGAATAATGGTGAGATCCCTAAGTTTACAGGGCGATCGCCTTAGAGGGGCTACCAAGGCTGGTTGCTGAGATTGATTGTGTCCAACAGGGCCCAGCTGGCGAGGGGATCTATACTGTTTGAACCGATTTGGAAGGTGAGAAGGACATTCAGGCCAGCGTACGAGCTGATATCGAAACTGAGAGTGCGCCAACCTTCTCCACCGGTATTGCCGCGGCAAAGCCTTGAGTTTTCAACGATGGCCCGGCCGTCCACGTAGAATCCAAACCAATCGTAGTATCCGACATCGCACATTTCCTCAGAGTAAAGCCAAATGGCGAGGTTGAGGTAAAGCGGCCAGCTGTTGGGGAGAGTCACACGCTGGCTGAGGGTGGCGATATGCCGGTTATCGTCCTCATATCCCAGATAGGCGACATACTCGCCCGAGAACGCTGCAATGCCATAATCCGGCGCCCGGTAAATCAAAGGGCCTGGTTGTTGGATCCAGCCTATGGAGGGTCCTTGTTCAAAGTCGCCGTTCAGCAGTCCCGACGCAGAGGCAAGATTGAAGGTTGCGCTTGCGGACTTGGAGGCATCCATAAGAATTTCTCCGAGGCCGGTGCCGGAGCACGCGCCGCTCCAGCCGGCGAATACAGAGCCCGGATCCGGATGGGCCGTCAAGACGACTCTTGTATTGATGGGGAAATACTCGCTGCAATCCGTTCCACATAGGATTCCTGCTGGTTCAGAAACGACAGAGCCCGTGCCGGTTCCCGTCGTGATGACACTCAGCAATGGTATGGTGTTCCGACAACAAGAAATCTGCTCGGCGCGGCGTCATCAGCGAGTCAGCAGCCGCGTTTTGGTTTCGGCGGGGAGAGACGATTGGTTGATCCAGGCGCGGGCGGCATTTTCATCGGTTTGGAGCCACCGATGGGCGATCATTTCCGCCCGGCTGTTGCGCGCGTTTTGGTTGGGCAGACTGTCCAGCCACTGAACGGCAATTTCGGGGCGTTCGTGGGAGGCGACGTTGACCAGGGCTTCGACGGCTTGGGCGCGGGAGGGGTCCTCCGGCAGGGTTGCGATCCATTTGCTGGCGGCTTCGACATCATTGTGCGCCCATTGTTGGACGACATTACGAGTCGCGTTGTTGCGCAAATCTCCCGATGGAAACTGCGCGACCCAAGCGGCCGCGGTTTGGGGTTCGGTCGAGGTCCAGGAACTGACGACCGACAGGACGGCGCGGTTCTGGCCTTCGCCGGAGGGAAGGGAGGCGACATATTTCGCGGCTTCCTGGGGGGATTGGCGGGCCCAGGTTGAGGCGATGTTGGCCACGGCGTCGTTGAACCATGCGGCTTGAGGAGTTTGGTTGATCCAAGCCAAGGCGCCTTGCGGATCGAAGGATGCCCATTGGCTGGCAATCGAGCTCAACAGTTGGTTCTGGCTTGAGCCCGAGCTCATGTTTATGGCCATTTCTGCCGCGCCTTTGGGATCGTTTTGGGCGACTTGATTGACGATGCTTTGGAGGGCCCGTTGTTTGCCTGAACCCTCCGGGAGTTGCTGAACCCATTGCTGGGCGCCTGTGGGATCCGAATCCGCCCAGGTCGAGGCCAGGCTTCCGATGAGCTCATCGCGCCCCCGGTTGTTGGGAATGGATTGGACTAACTCGGCCGCCTTTTCAGGATTCTCGCGTCCCAGTTGCCAGATGAGATTGCGGGTGGCGCTGACTTGATTCGCCGATGTGGGCAACGTTTTGATCCAATTGATGGCCTCGTCCAGGTCTCGTTGAGCCAGTTGATTGGCAATGCTGCCGTAAACGTAGTCTCGGGAGTTCCCCGAGGGAAGGTGCTGGATCAAAGTGTTGGCGGTTGCTGCGTCGATATTTCCCAGGCTGTGGACGAGCGACCCAACGATGTTGGCGCGGTTGATTTCCGGCGGCAGATTCTGCAGGGCGGCCAAGGCCGTCTGGGGATCGGCTTGAGCCCACGTGGAGACGGCGGATTGAATCGCCTCTTGCCGACTGCGGGTGGGGGGGAGGCTTTGGGCCCACGCCAAGGCGCCCGCGGGATCAGATTGCGCCCATTGTCGGGCGACGTTTTGAGCCAGTTGAGCTTGCTGGTTTCCCGGGGTCATCGCCTGCACTTGCGCCGCGGCCCCCTGCAAATCCACTTCCGCCCACCGGTACAGGAGCGAATTCATTAACTGGCGTTTGGCGGCCCCCTCCGGCAAGGAACGGCTATAGGCCAAAGCATCGGGAAAGTTCGATCGGGACCACTCGGAGACAATCGACTCCAAGGCCTGTCGTTTCAGCTGGCCCGGAGGCAGCGATTCGGCAAACTGCAGCGCGGCCTTGGGATCCATCATGGCGGTCTGACGAGACAAAGCAACCAGGGCAAGTTTCTTGTCCTGGCCTTCCGGCAATGCCGTGGCCCATTGTGTGGCAGCCGCCAGATCCCTTGAGGCCCAGGATTCAACAACCACCGAAACCAGATTATCGTTTTCCCGCCCGACACGGCGGCTGTAATCAAGAACCTTCGCTGCCGCCGCCACGGGATCCACTTGGGCCCACTCTCGAAAGATCATGCCGATCATATGGCGAACATGGCCTTGATTTCTTGAGCGCTCCCAGAGATCCAAGGCATACTGCGGCTGGGACGACGCCACGCCCTGAATCAAGGCATTCATCAACATATAACGTGTATCGCCCATGGGCTGTTTCTCGAGCCAATCGAGAGCCGCGGCCGGATCTTGCTGCGCCCAAATCCGCATGGCGCTGTTTAACGCCGAATGACGAATCTCATTGGGCGCCATGGCCATTGCCTGTTGAGTGGCCGCCGCAGGATCGGCCTCGGCCCAACGGGAAGCCAGGCGATTGACCAATTCATAGCGCCACGGCGGCGTCAATCTGGCCGCTTCGGCCAAGGCCTGGGGAATTTCCGACAAGGGAACACGATCCGCCAGTTCGAGAATAGCCTCGCGCCGTTTGTGCTCGGGGGTCGTTTGGATGATATGCCCGACCTGAACTCGCAGTTCCGCCGCGCCAATGAGGCCCGCGGACGCGGGTCGATTGGAGGAAACCTGGGTCGTCAGGCGGTTCTGCACCGAGGAAACAACGTTGGTCGCGAAGAGGATGCGGGAGACCGATGGAGCCGGCGATTTGGAGCCGGGGGTAGTTGCCCGATGAGCCATCCAGCCGGCGAAGGTTCCCAATACAAACAAACAGAGTCCCAAAATGAGGGTTTTCTTTTTCATGCGCATTCCATTCGACCCGGTTTATAGCTCAATTGCTCAAACCCGCATAGAATTACTTCTTCCTGATGCCCGGCGCCTCCCCTCCAATCCCGGCAAATGGGAAGTCACAGCCGGCGGAAAGCATCGCCGCATGCCCGGTAGTTTTCCGCCGGCATGCCCATCACGCTGTATTCTTCCACATAACCGATAAAACCCCCCGTGGGCGCTCCAAGCAGGTCGTATAATCGCCGGGCCTCGGCATGAATCTCGGCCGGAGTCCCCAGGATGGATACGGTCTGATAGCTGATCGGCAAAAGGAAACATTGTCGGCCGCGCAGCCGTTGACCTACAGCCGCCACATCGATCACGTTGGGCTGGGAGATGTTCAACACATCGACCCCGATTTCGTGGAAGTCGTCCATGATGAGATCGAAGTTGCCGCAGCAATGAAACCAGGTGTGCAGGCCGAGCTCGCGGGCCAACGCGAATTGCCGCGCGTAACGCGGTTTGAAGAGCCGCCGCCACATCCCGGGTGAGATCATCAATCCGGATTGCGTGCCCCAATCATCGGCAAAATGGATGCCATGAAATCCGCATCGGGCCGCCATCCGCATGAGATCACACTCGAAGGCCATAATCCGGTCCATCAGCGCCGCAAAACCCTCCGGATGGATGAGAAAATCCTGGAGGGCATTTTCATAGCCGCGCAGCAGCGTGTAGACGGTAAAACCGCTCAGATCCAGGCTGGCCAAACGATACCGGTCGCCGCAGTTCTCGAGAAATCCGGGCACAGCCGACATGCGTTCGGACTCGCGCAGAGTCGGTATTTTGATTTCCTTCGCGTGGGGAAGGTCGGGATAGAAGGGCGCCACCGGGTGTCCCATCGTGCCATCCCCCAAGGAGACCAGACGATATCCCCATTCGTTTTCAGACCAATTCCATGCATTCGGAGTGCCGTCTCCCGGGCATCCCAAGGCCAAATGATAGAGCAATACGTCTCCCTCTTCCTGATCCCGATTCCAAAAAACAACAGGGACGCGTTCCGGCGATCGAAACCGGATAGCCTGCTCCACCAGTTCCTTGCGGGAGACCTTCATGGGCGTTCTTTCATGTGAAACATAAAAATAATAGGGCTAACCCAACAGTCTTCGACAACCAACTCGGAGCTGTCCTCTCCGCCTTGTTCGCCAAGCATCACCAGGTTGTGAGGCGGATGCTCGAGAGGCTTTGGCGCGAGCGAAGGGGAAACGGTCAGACCTTTGACGCACCATTTCCTCCCGCCTTCAATCTGGACCCAGCCTGCCTGTGGTGTGTGACCGGCCTGGGCGGCTAGGGTGATCGGTTGATCGTTATAACTCCTGGGAACACGAAGGATCCCATGCCATCCGGACCGAAGCAGAATGGTGTCGCCGGGTTTGACGGGAGCACTTGGATTAGCGGGGTTCCCGGTAGAATCACAGATCTGGATCTGTTTAGCTTGAAGAACCTCCTCGATGGTCCCCCAAGGTCGATCCGTGCTGCCATCCCCTTGGGGACTCCCTTGTGTAGGATCACAATAGAAGGTGGCTGGGTGGGCTGTGACAACGGTCAGGAAGGAAAGGAGCCCCACTGTGAGTCTTGCTTTGGGGAAGGCGACTCGGGACGGGCATATGAAAATGGGCAAGCCAGTCCTGTCGAGCGCCCAGTGGAACTGGCCGAAGAGTATTCTTGCGAGCATGACCAAGATAATAACATCCCCTGGCTCCAGGGAGAAGCCCATATCAAATGCAGGCCCGGATCTCCGACGCCACAGGCTTGTCAAGCGCGGCAGACTCCAGGGGGTATTGACCGTTTGCCACTGCCGTACGAAAGGCTGATTGAAATGCGGATGGATGGACTAAGCCAGTTGGACGCGTTCCTGGTGAAATCGCAGTTCTGTGGGATTAAAGAAACTGCCGACAGCAATCAAGTAATTCAAGCAAGCCGCCGCTTTTCGGCCTTCCGGGCTCGTAAAAAAGGATGCTCTGCTGTTTCGCTCTGAGACTCCGTTGCGCGAGGAAATCGAAGTACGCGGAACTCCTGCCCAGCCTCCTGGCGCATGATTTCAACCCGATCGTTCTCAAATCGATCCAAACGAGGTGAAGGATCGAGGTTCCTAGAACCATTGTGGGCAGTGCACTGGGATTCAATGACGTGGAATGTGCTGTCAATACTGGGAAACACCTGGAAAAAATGCAGAGCTAATCCGGGGTTTTTGGATACTGAGAAAGGACACTCCATGGAAAGAAGGAGCATAAGGAATTTATATTCCGCGCGTAGAGGATCAACTTGGGGCGGCATCCACTGTCGTCGCATGGTCGTGCTTCAGGCCTTTTGGCCAGTTCTTTTCGGTGAATAATGGACGCTGTTACTCCGACTACTCAGTGAAAGAGCAATTATGAAAACCAAACAACTTTTCGCAGGGCATTTCGTTCAATCGGTGTTCCAGTGGGCAACGGCTGGGTGTATTTTGACGGTCGTAATTCGGGGATACAGCCAGGCCCCCAATGAGTTCGAGACTGACCAGGACCAAATGTCCCCTGCTGGGATCTCACAGACTTCGATTCCTCCAGAAGCGCCGATTGGTTCGGTTACCGTTGAGATCAATCCTCCCGAGGTTGTTGCATTAGGAGCCCAATGGAAACTGCATACGGATCCCGATACCGTCTGGCGCGACAGCGGCACCTATACAAACCTGCCGATTGGGATTTACACCCTCGAATTCAAACCCATTCCGGGATGGACTACCCCGCAGCAGAGTGGACCTGTTCGTGTGACACGGACAGGACGTTCATATTTGGGCTCCACCTATTATAAAAGTTCCGATTACACGATAGACCTATCCTTCACAAACGCTACCGTCGACATGGATTTTTATCCTCAGCATCTGCCGCCTCCGGAAGGTTATTTCCAGGGTGTATTCGAGACGAATGCATTACCCACGAATTTTCAGGGACCGGACGAACCCCGGTTGCCCGTTCCGAACTCGAATACCTGCACGCGATTGGTTCTCGTACCTCAAACGGGCTATCAATTCACAGGATGGAGCGGCAGCGTCACGGCGACCGCGAATCCACTGGTTATTTTCATGGATGACAACAAAAACATTCAGGCAAATCTCACGCCCGTGTCTCTGAAGGATTTCACAGCCACTCAAATGGCTGACGGGTACGAGTCTCCTGGGCTCCTGGTGGTTCATGCCCAGCTGAGTTACCCCGTAGATCGATCATTCTTGTCGCTCAGATGGCGTCCGACATTGCCTGCTGGCTGGAAATTAGTCGATGCCTCCTGCCCGTACCAGTATGTTATTCAGAACGGTGTGATCGAGAATGGGGAAGTGGTTTGGACTGGAGGGCCTCTCAACAATAATCCAGTGGCTTTCAACTTCATGGTCGAGGTGCCAGTCGGGGAGACTGGCTTGCGGGAAATCCCCGGCGAAATCACCTACACCATCAGTGGCACGCCCGATCCAATTTCGGGGAGTCTTTATCCCAACGTTTTGCGGGTATCTAATCGAGAATCGGCCTCTGTTCACCTCAGTATTCCGATTACACCCCGGATGGAGGAGGCTCCTCTGAATCTCGCTGAGGCGCTCGGCACGATGACATTGCCTTATACTCGTGTGTCAAGCTACTCACTAACGGTCACGCTTTCACCTCCAGAGGTGGTGGCGGCGGGGGCAAAGTGGAAACTCAGCGTCGATGATGAATGGCGTGAGAGCGGTGTCGTCTACACGAACCTGCCTGTCGGTCTTCATGCGATAGAGTTCAAGCCGGTTCCCGGCTGGGTGATTCCAAGCTATGACCGCTTGCATACTATATCGACCGCAGGTTCTGCAAGCATGGGCGTCAGTTACCAGCGCGCAGGAGAGCCTACCTTATCTGTTTCGGCTGAAAACGGTTTTATCAATACAGAGTTCAACCGCCTTCCCCTTGAGGATCGCCCGTTGTTTATATCGTTTAGCAGCGCCCAGGGACGGTGGATCACCAATTTTTTCTCAACGTGGCAACTTCTACATAAGACGAATTTTTGGGGGGAGTTTATGGCGGTATCCCTCACCGGTTATCAGTTTGGGGGATGGAGCGGAAGCCTCACTGGATCCCGGAATCCGTCGTGGATCCAGTTCGATGGAGACGTCGACATTACCGCCCAGTTCAAGCCGGTATCGCTAACCGCATTCACCGCCACCCAAATGGCCGACTTCTATTATGCTCCCGGGATTCTGGTGGTGTATGCCCAATTGAGTTATCCGATCGATCGTGAGTTGGCGTCGTTGAGTTGGCGGCCTGTCTTGCCAACGAACTGGAGACTGATCGATGTCACCGGCCTATACTCAGACGCGCCTATTCTTGACAACGATGCCATAGTGGTTGCCGGGACACCGGTGGATCTCAATCCCGTTTTCTTCAACATGATGATCCAGGTGCCCGCCGGTGAAACAGGAATGAAAGAGATCCTGGGGGAGATCACATACACCCTGCACGGGACTGGGGAGCCCTCGACGGGGTTCCTGACTCCCAATCCGCTGCAAATCAACGGTCAAGTCGCTCCCGAGTTCCAGTTATCGGTGAGCCTGGATTCGAGTCTCCCGGTATTGGAGGTTCGAGGTCAACCTGGAATGAGCCTGGTTCTTCAAAAAACGCTTGACCTGGTTCAGCCGTACTATTGGCAGACACTCAGCGTGCTCACGCTCACCAATTCGTTTCAATCATACACCGATACTCAGAGCATTACGAACCAACCCGGAAGGCTTTATAGAGCGGTGTTGTACGTCAAACCTGGTAACTGATTTCTAAACCAATATGGGCTCGCCGAATTTTGGGTGTTTCGAGTGTGTCCTGGTGTTGTTTTAGCTAATGCCTTCCGAACGCCGCAGGTTACGGCTCAACCCGCAGGCGCCAAAACCTGCGGGGGATTGTTCCGTGGTTGTCCACCCAAGAGTTTGTGCCAATGGGCTGTGCTCCGCTGACGACAGTCCAAAAGGGAGGAAACAAACTTGATGTGGCTTCGACGGTATATTGGACGGGCGAAGGCAATAGATCCCATTGCAGGATCGTTTGATTGGCCGAGTGCGACTGGATGCGCAATCGCGGTGTTGTCGGCGGTCCAATCGCTGACTGCGACTGCTGCATATAGACCAGTCCCCAGTTCAAGGCGTTGACCAGATCTTTGGTGGCCATGTAGACAGGAGGGTCATCTTCCCAGACCTGATCGATGGTGCCGGTCGCGTAGAATTTACCGGCGGCCTCGAGGTAATTCGTCCGGCCCGAGTATTTGGAGGCATAGGCGAGAGCGTCGGCGGTGACCAAAGCCCAATCGTTGATCTCCAAATAGGGGTCCTCATGGGGATCATAAAAATAGAACGCGTTCCAGGTGGCCATCCGGCCGGGACGGTATTCCTGTGAAAAGTGGCGAAGAATAAAATCAGAGTAGCCAGTCAGCGCCTGGGTGACTCCCAAGTTATCCCGCAGGTCATATTCCTCGCAAAAATCGAGGTAACGTCCCAGCGTCCACAGAATCTGACTGAGCGAAAAGCTGCTGAGCCAGTGCCAATTCTCTTCGGGACGGAAACTCGTCGGATTGTTCAGCCATGGTTTATTCGACAGTTTGGCGGTTTCGCCAACAAGGGTGTGCAGTGCGGTCAACCAGCGGTCCTCGCCTGTATGCCGGTAGCCCTCGAGATAGCCGAAGATGAGATTTGCCCTTTCGCGGTAGAGATAGGGAGCGGTGAAATCGCCAAACTGAGATTGGTTCAACATGGCTTCCAAGCCCTCAAGTGCGACCTCGCGAAAACGCTCTTCTCCCGTCAAATGATAGGCCAACAGGAGATCGGGCACGCCGAAAAAAAGGTCGATGGACGGCGAGTTGCTATTGCGATTGGGATTCAGATAGCCGGGCTCGTCATGGTTACTGTGGCCGAAGTAGCCCCCATGAACCCAGTGCTGAATTCCCGGATCGGGAATGTGGAGATAATCGATATCGGCCAAATGCCGAGCAGCCGGCAGGGCCAGATCCAGCCAGCGTTCGTCGTTCGACCGGGCATACTGCGCCAGCATTCCATGCAGATACCAGTACTTGAGGTTCATTTGACCGGCTTGCTGAGGTCCGAAGGCTTCGTAATCCAGCGGAACATCCCCGTAATCCTGCCAGCCGAAAAAATTGTAGCGTTCAATCACCTCCCGGAGGGTTGAATTGCCGAAGTTCGGATCATGGATTTCCGGGTTGAAATCCGGATTCGGCGTGAAGGCGATCTCCACATAATGTTCATACAGAGGCCAGCGGCTGACGTCACGCATGGGGACTTCGCCGAGCGCTTTGGAGTGTGAAAACCAATCGGACGGACTGTGAAGCCAAAGGGGCGAATTGAAGGTCCGGGCCCGTTGCGCCGAGATCTCGGCCGCCTCGGGGCCGATCCCAAAATGTAGAAGGACCGTGTGGGTTTTTTCTTCTCCGACCCGCAGGTTGTGACGGAAGACCTCGCCATTCGGAAACAGGTCAATCGCGACCAGGCCGTTAGTCTGGATCTCGATGGCCTTGGGAAAGTTCTGCCAGAAATCCCGCAGTCCCAACTCGAGTCGAGGCCCGCGGTCTTCCGAACGATAGACAGTGGCCCATCCCAGGGCTTGGCGTCCTGTAAGGGTCTTTCCTGCGCCCGAAATCTCGAATCCGGGCTTTGTGCAGAAGGACTGCAGTCGAGGCGCGCAGAGCATGTTCGATTCCCAGCCTGCCGGTCCCACGTAGGTGTCCCAGAAATCCGTGCCGCTCGAATCCTGGTAAAGCCGGATCGGGCTCGCCGGGGACGTTACGCTGACACCGGCTTCCATATTCACGTGCAGAGGGGCGGGGGACTCGGCCAGGCGCAAGGCCAACTTCAATCCTCCGAGATAAACGCTGTTTGTGCTACCCTGATTATGGACATTCAATGGTTCATTGCTCTCGCCGGCCAACACCGGAAGATTGTTTTCGACGGTGAAATCAAGGCGCACCGTGGTTTGGCCCGCAAAGAAATGACATCGGGCGGTGTAGTCCAATACGGCTCGCTGCCGCGCATCCAGAAGGCTCCCCTCGATCTTGATGACGGCATAAAGAGGACCGGTCCGTTCAATCCTGATGCGATTCCGCCTTGGTGGAGGCTGAATCGTTGCCGCGACCACACTAGTGCCATTCATATCCTGGTAAGCGAGGGCTTCTGTGGGAGACAACGGCCGAAGCATTGGAAGGCCCGCGACGGTCACCTGCTCAAACAGATTGAACGCGTTGGTGTTGATCTCAAAGACCGCGGCTCCCGTGTCGATCGTCAAGCGATTCGGCGCGGCGGATCGGATTGTGATTCCCGACGGGGGAAAGATGGGCCCCGCGGTCTTTTCAAGCCGCACCCGGGTGCTGCCCTGCGCCGGCGCCGTGCCGAAGCAGGAAACGAAAACCCATTTGGCCGGGGCCTTGGCATCGAGGCGATCTCCTCCCCATCGGCCCAGGATTTCAAATTGAGCCGGCAGAGGCGTGGAATCTTCCCGCAACAGGCGCAGTTGCGAGACCTCCGTGACTTGCCACGAGCGCGGTAAGGGAATCCCGCCGGCCACCCAATCATTCGTTCGCCCGACGCCAGATCGATTGGTGATGCTCAGCCACACGGAATCCTGGGCAGCCGTGGAGAGTGTGAGGATGAAGGACAAACCGGCCAATCCATGAAGGATGATTGAAGTATTCATAGAGATATCACCGACTCAGGCGCAGCCCGGAAAAAACGGTTCCTTGATTTCTTGATGGGTTAATCTCGCTCTGCTATCGGAAGAGCGTCAAGGAAGAACCTCGCACCCCTTGGGTCCGATGGCGCTCCCTCCAAAACCCAATGCTGTTTTTGAGCGGATCCTCTGAGTGCTGGCGGGCGGCGTTTCGTCAGTCCAGGGGATACCGTTTCAGACGGGTGATCTGGCACAAAACGTTGCCGAGAAAGAGCGGATTGTTCCTCAAATAACGGCGCCACAACCGGCGGGGTTCCTGGCAGAGCCGGAACAACCACTCGAATCCAGAGCGCTGAATCCAGCGGGGGGCCTGCTTGACGCGTCCCGCGTGGAAATCGAAGGCCGCCCCAAATCCGATCATGACGGTGGTGTCCAGGCGCGGCAGATAGGCGGCCATGAACTTCTCCTGTTTGGGGGTGCTCAAGCCAACCCAGAAGAAATCCGGTTTCACGGCGGCGACGCGACGGACCAAATCGGTTTCTTCCTCGGGGGTCAAGGGTCGGAAAGGGGGGGTATATGCGCCCACAATTCGCAGTCCTGGGTAACGCTTTTCCAGTTGGTTCTTCAGGAGATCGGCCAAACCCTCTCCTCCGCCGTAGAGGAAGTGGGTATGCCCCGAGGTGCGGGTCCATTCGCAGAGTTCGAGCATCAAGTCGGGACCATAGACACGATCCATCTCGCGGTAGCCCGCCAGTTTCCCCGCCCAGACCATCGGCATGCCGTCGGGGGTCACTAAAAAGGCCTGGTTCAGGATCCGGCGAAAAGCCGGATCATCCTGGGCTTCCATGACGCCATGAACCCCGGTGATGCAGACGTAACCCTTGCGTTTTTCGTTGACCGCCTGGGCAAGGGCCTGACGGGCCGTGGCCAGATTTAGAACACTGAGTCCAACGCCCAGCACATTGACGCGTGGATTCGCTGGGGAGATCGCACTCATGGCTTTTGGCACAGGAGCACCTGGGACACCCCGAAACGGCGCAATCCAGGGCAACGTTCCAAGCAGTTGGCGATTCCGCGAAATATTGGGCGCAGCCAACGGATGATGGCGGGCTGTTGGCCGGAGATGTTTTCAAAGGTCTGCCACAACCAGGTCCGGTAGCGCACCTGGAAACCCGCTTGATCGAGGAGCCGGCACAAGTCTTGGCCGAAATAGTTCCGGGCGTGAAAGTCAAACAGGCGACGGCCGATGGCCAGCGGAACATACGGAATAAAAGGAAAACAGGGCGGCAGCTTCAGACGACAGCACCGAAGCGTGATGCCGTGAGTCTCGAACGGGTAAAGCCGATTGGGAGAAAAGAGGGCCAGATATCCCCCCGGTTTGAGCACCCGGAAAATCTCACTCAGTGCCCGGCCATCATCGGGGACATGTTCCAGGACCTCATTCAAAAGCGCGAGGTCAAAAGTGTTGGAGGGATAATGGATCTTTTCCAGGTCGCCCTGGTTCACGCGGTCGGTGTGAAGTCCCCGGCTTTGATACTGGCTGACCTTATCCACGCTGTATTCGATGCCGTAAGCGTCCGCTCCCAACTCGAGAAAGGCCAGCAAGTAGGCGCCCGCTCCACAACCGCAATCCAAAATCTTGGCTCCGGAAAGGGTCATGTGGTCTTGAAGCAGGCGCAAGCGTTTCTGCAAGCTGAGCGGCTTGTCGGTATCGCCTCCGCCCACCGCGATTCGGATCGAGTGATGTGCTGCCATCCTGTAAATCGAATTCCTTTGGCGCGTTGTGCTTCGTTCCCAGGTCGGGGGGACTCACATATTGTCGAGCACTTCTCCCACGCCCAATCCTCCGTCGATCAATCCTCGTCCGGGTTTTTCCGCGCTGCGTTGCTGAAGGAACTCGATCATCTCGGTCTGGCGTTTTTCCACGGCGACGTCCAGAGGTGTCTTGCCATCCTTTCCTTTTCGCTTCACGTCGGCGCCCCCCTTGATCAGGGTCTCGGCGATCGTCAGGTCCCCTTTCATCGCCGCCAGATGCAGAGCCGTCCATCCTGAATAATTGGTTTTGTTGAGGTCGGTCTTGGCCGCGATGTGTTGTTTGACGAGCTTGAGGTCGCCTTTATCGACGGCCTGATACAACGTCGTGCTGGGGGCGCTGGGTCCGCATCCCATCCATGCCCCGCAGGAGATCACGCAAATAATAAGTAGGCGCACCGATGTCTTCATGCTGCCGACTCTACCTGTTTGCATCCCTCTTGACCAGACAAACTCCTGCTCCGAAAACCGCCAACAAAGACAGGCTGATTACGAAGGCTCTGAGGGGTTTGGCAGATCGATGGAATGTCTGGGATTCAGCCAAAGCAACTCGTGTTCATGGGCGTTAATTCGCGGTTGGATTTTTTTTAAAGAACCGCCATCATGTTGAGCATGAAACATTCAAACCAGAACCAGGATCCTGTTGCTTCGCGTCGTGATTTTCTAAGAACCACCGGTCAGTTGGCCGCTGTCTCCGCGTTAGCGGGTATCCCCCTTCCTCACGTTCATGCCGCGGTGGATAACACCATCCGTTTGGCGTTGATTGGCTGCGGGGGCCGCGGTAGTGGCGCGGTGGCGAACGCCATGTCGGCCGGAGGACTTGTTCTTGGCGATGACTCCGGCACCCAGCCGTCGACGCGCGGTGGCGCCAATGGTCCGGTCAAATTGGTCGCGATGGCCGATCTGCGCCAGGATCGCCTCGATCAATCGCACCAAGCCTTGAGCCAAAGGCTCGGAGATCGGATCGACGTGCCCAAGGAACGTCGTTTTCTGGGATTCGACGCTTACCGCCAGGCCATCGATTGTCTGCGGCCGGGAGACGTCGCCATGTTGACCACCCACGCCGGTTTTCGGGCGCCTCACCTGGAGTATGCCGTTCAAAAAGGTGTTAATGTTTTCATGGAGAAGGATTTCGCGCCGGATCCAGGTGGCGTCAAGCGCATCCTCAGGGCCGGGGAGGCCGCCGAAAAGAAAAACCTCAAGATCGCCGCCGGGTTAATGTGCCGTCATTCTTCGGCGCGCCAGGCTCTGATTCAGAAGATCCGCGAAGGCGCGATGGGGCAAGTCCAGTTGATTCGGGCTTATCGCATGGATTCCGGTTATTTCATGGGGCCATTCCCGGGAGGGCAGAGTGAATTGCTTTGGCAGCTCAGCCCGGGGCATCCTTATCAGTTCCTGTGGTCATCGGGGGGAGTCTTCATCGAGCTCATGATTCATCAGATTGACGAGTGTTTTTGGATCAAGGATTCCTATCCGGTATCGGCTCACGGCGTTGGGGGACGGTTTGCCGGGAGCGCGGATTGCAGCCAGAACCTTGACAGTTATTCGATTGAATACACCTTCGCCGACGGGACCAAGGCCCTGGTCACCGGTCGTTACATCCCGAATTGCCGGGAGGAGTTTGCCACATTTGTTCACGGAACCCAGTGCGCTGCCAAGTTTTCGGGCAACGTCCACGCGCCGACCTCGTGGCTCTACAAGGATCAGCGCATCGAACAATCCAACATCGATTGGCAGCCGGAAAAGGAGACTGTGAATCCCTGGCAAGCCGAATGGAATGTGCTCTTGAGCGCCATCCGGAATGATCGGCCCCATAATGAGGCCCGGCGAGCCGCCCTTTCAAATCTCGGCGCCATCATGGGTCGGGCGGCGGTGCACTCCGGCAAGCTGATTACCTGGGAAGAAGCCATGGCATCTGATTTTCAGTTTTGTGACCATGTCGATCAGTTGAACGCCAACAGCCCCGCCCCGGTGCGGGCGGACAGCCAGGGCCGATATCCCGCGCCGATTCCCGGAAAAACGATGGAGATTTGACATTCGGACACTCGCATTCCGCGGCCGTATGGAGCGTTGCGAACGTCATCGCAAACACCACACTAGGGCAAGCGCTCATGGCCTGCCGGTTGGCTGGGGATGGACTGGATGAAAGCCTCGACTTTGCGATACGTTAGATCCAGCAAGGGATCCCGGGCATCGCTGGTGGGATCCAGGTACCCTTGATGCAAAGCCTCCTGACAGACCGCCCAGGCCTCGCGGGGTTTGCCCGCCTGCCAAAAGGCTTCAATGAGCCGCGCCTGGATTCGTTTGGGCGCGATCCGATCTAATTCGAAGTTGGCCACGCCGTAGGCATTGGTATCCGGACTCAGGCCCTCGCGGGCAAATCGGAAGCAGGCTGCGTCATCCCGGCGATCCCAAGCCAGCCCGGCGAGATGCAGCCGGTAAACCCGCTGATTGAGGGGGTCCACCTCAATCAACCGTTGAAGAACCGCCTCGAGTTCCGCGCTCGGCGGTCTGTAGAAAACCGATCTCAGATGGGCGTAAGATCGCATCAGGAAGTGCCCGTAATATCGCAGCACCTCCGGATCGGCGGCCGACCGCTCCCAGATCATCGCGCGCCGGCTCTGCAGGCGCTGGACTTCGAGTTCATCACTCAACCCAAAATCAGCGGCCTTGGCCGACAGTTCGACGGCATTGGTGGATTGGGGATAATCCGCCATCCAACGCAGCAACAGGCTCCGATACAGGCGGTCATCGGGCATGCCCTGTTCCAGTTTGAAAAGTCCAAATGCGGAATAATCATCCTCGGTCAGCGGATATTTATCGAGGTATTGGGCCAGCAGAGTGCCGGGACGCGGCGAGAACGATTCATCGAAGGTGACGGGCACCGATGTCCCCGTCCGGACGAAGAACGCGCGCTGGGACAGATACTCGAGCACCGGATAGAAGTCGCTGTGGACCGCGACTTCGGGCGGTGCCACGAAGGGCGCATTATCCTGCGAGATGATTTCGCGGGACAGAAACACAGGCAGCCGGAACAGGTCGATCCGTTCGAGATCGCTTTTCACGCTGGGAACCACAAATCGATTTCTCAAGGCTTGAAGATCGGTTCGGATGGGGCGCGTTGAACCCACCAGGGCAAGGTCGGTCTCCGCAGTCATCCAGACGCTGAAATAAGGGAACACCGAGCCGAACGTCTTCAGAACGACCTGGAACGATTCGTCATCGGTCTCGTAAATCTGAACCCATTGGACCATGAGCCCGTCCGGCGTGAGGCGTTCCCGGCAGCTGCGGTAATACTCGTGGCTGAACACTCCCGCCACGCCCGCCATCCAGGGATTCGATGGCTCGCTGACGATCACGTCGTATTGTCGGCGGGTTAATTGAAGGAAGGTCTTGGCGTCCTCGCGCGCCAGGTGAAATTTGGGATGATCCAAGACTTGGTCGTTATGCTCGGAGAACAGGCGGGCGGCCTCGGCGACTTCGGGGGAAATTTCCACCGCGTCCAGATGTTCGACCGTGGGATGGCGCAGGACAGCCGCGCAGGTCATGCCGCTACCCAGACCGACGACCAGCACCTGGCGCGACTCCGGACGCAGCAGCATCGGGATGTGCCCGAGCAGACGTTGGGTGGTCACATCGTTGCCTGTGCTGGCGTCGGGCTTGCCATTGACCGCCAAAGTCAAGTGCTGAACTCCCCCTTGCTGGGTGGACTCGACCGATACGGTCGCGCCCGCTCCATCGCGATAGTAATTCAATCGGGTGCCGTTGATGAGCGCATGATACGCCGATGGGGCGAGGGGTTTTTCCAAACGCCACAGGGCACGGGTGAAGACACGCTCCCAGTGATCGGCAAAAATCACCGAGGCAGCCATTACAAACATCGCCGCCCCCACCGGCGTTCCCACCCATACCAGGAGCCGGATGCGTGGCAGCTTGCGGCCGAGCACGGCCAGACCAATGGCGGCATTGACGGATATTCCCAGCATCAACGTTCCTGCCAGCCCCAGGCTCGGCAGGAGCCAAAGCCCGGTGACCGCCGCCCCCAGGACAGTGCCCAGCGTGTTTACCGAGAATACAGCTCCCACCGACCGGCCTGTGCGCGCCAGTTCCGCCGTCGCTATGCGGCTGACTAACGGAAGGGTCATGCCCAGAAACAACGTGGGAACAAACATGACCAAGAAACAGACCAGGGCCTGGGCTAAACCGTATAATGGAAATATCTCCGGTCTTCGCGCCAGCGTGCCCGAAATCTGTCCGAACCAATAGGGGATCGCGTCGTAGAAACCCATCGAGAGGAGCAAGGTGGCCGCCAACGCCAGCTCGGTCCAGGCGAATGCATCCAACGTCCGCCGCAACCGCCGCCATCGACCCACGATCCAGGCGCCCACCGCGATGCCCGAAATGAACGTGATCAGCATGATCGAGAATGCATGGGTGCTCGAGCCCAGCGCCAAGGCCAGCATCCGCGTCCAGACCACCTCGTAGAGCATCGCCACAAATCCAGAGAGACCAATCCCCACCACCGCCAGACGCAGCTCAGACGGAGTGAACGTTTCCTCCTCCGAAGCGAGCGAGGCGACCGGTTCGGCACGGGCATGGGATCGAACGGCCCCTTCCTGAAGCCAGCTGCTGACGACAAGGCCCACCGCTCCCACCAGCAGATTCAAGCCGGCTCCAGCCCACACCGTCGCTTGCAGACCCAGGACTGGAATCCACCAGAAATCAGCCACACAACAGCCGACGACCGCCCCGGCGCTGTTGATGAAATAAAGGGTTGACACCCTTTCTCGCAATTCGCCAAGCGAACGTGTCACCAGCTTCACCAGCACCGGCAGGGTTCCTCCCATGAGCAACGTCGGAAAAAAAATCGTCAGCAGGCTGAATCCGAACTTCAAAACCAACAGTCCGCGGCTGCCAGGTTCCCATCCTGCGGCGACCCGGACAAAGCCTTGATGACAAAACTCGTAATAGGCCGGAAATACCAGGGCATACAGGCCGATGCCAATCTCCAGCCAGGCATACAGCGCCAGCGGACGGCGGATCCGGTCCGCAAACCGGCCAATCCAGGCATTCCCCAAGGCCAGTCCCCCCATAAAGGCGACCAGTGCCGCGATGATACCGTAGGCGGTGCTCCCCAGGAACAACGCCAAGTAACGCATCCAGACCACCTCATAGACAAGGCCCGCCGCGCCTGAAATCCATAGGCAAAACACCGCTGTCGCAACCACCACCTGAGGCGATTTCATCATGGCACCAGACAATAGCCGACATGCTCCCGCGGTCAACAGATCAAGTTTTCCAATCCAAACCATCCCATGGTCTGTTGAAGCGATGAGGCGCCTCAGACCTGCGCTTCGATGGCAAGCCGGCAGAACTTGACCCGGTCTGATGGTTGGCTAGGACTCGAGGTCGCTTTCCTGCAATCCGAATTCCTTTGCGTGCTTGCGAAGGCACTCCGGGCAGACGCCGTGGGAAAAGCGCGTGGGAGTTCGTTCAAGGAGAAAGGCATCGATCCGCTCCCAGCGCCCCTCGGTTTCACGGATGCGATGACAGTAGGAACACATGTGCAACAAACGCTGCAGCTGGCGCAGCTGCAGGTGGGTTCGGACCCGGGCCCGCAGTTCCGCAGGCCGGAATGGTTTCGTGACGTAATCCACGCCTCCCGCATTAAAGCCAGCCACGATATCGTCGGTCTCGGTGCGCGCCGTCAGGAAAATCACCGGGATCGCGGCCGAAACCAGGTCTTTTTTAAGCCGGCGGCATACTTCAAAGCCGTCCAGGTCCGGCATCATCACATCCAGCAAAATCAAATCCGGACGTTGCTGGGCGATCAACTCCAGGGCGGCGGCGCCATGGGCTGCCTCCGAGATCTGGAGCGCCGTCCCGGCCAGATAGGCCTTGAGCAATTCCCGGTTGATCTCGATATCATCCACCACCAGCACGCGGGCAGGCCGGAATTCGTAGGCGCGGATGAGTTCGAAGGGCGATTCGGAGACAGGGCCTGTGGCTGCAATTTCCACCCGGGGCAGAATGACGCTGAATTCGCTGCCTTCACCCGGTTGGCTCTGAAGTTCCATGCGGCCGCCCATGGTCTCGACCAGACGCCGGCATATGGCCAGTCCCAGGCCGGTGCCCCCATATTGGGAATGACATTGTCCGCGTTGTTGTTGAAACGCCTGGAAAATAAGGGTGTGCTGATCGGGAGGCACGCCAATGCCGGTGTCGCGCACCGCAAAGCCGAACTCAATTTCATCGCCGCCGGCAGGGCTGGGCCGGTGCCACGCGCGCAATACGATCCCGCCGTGATGAGTGAATTTGATGGCATTGCCGACCAGGTTGAAAAGCACCTGACGGACCCGGACTTCATCCAACACCAGCGCCTTCGGCAACGTGGATTCGAGGTCCGTCTTGAAGTAAAGCCCCTTTTCTTCACAGCGGATCGCGAATGCCTGACGCATTTCCGAAAAAACCGATTGCGGATCCACCGCGTTGAATTGGAGCTCCATCCGGCCCGCCTCGATTTTTGAGAGATCCAGAATGTCGCTGATCAAACGAAGCAGGACTTTGCCGGCCGATTGGATGGAAGTGACATAATCGCGCAAGGTCGTGTCGTGAATTTTTGTCGTGAGAATGTCCGCAAAACCGAGAATGGCGTTCATGGGGGTGCGGATTTCGTGGCTCATGTTGGCCAGGAACTCGCTCTTGGCCCGGGTGCTCGCTTCAGCCGCTTCCTTGGCAAGCCGCAGGCTCTCCTCAGTCCGCTTCCGGCTGCTGATATCACGCGCAATCACCTGTATGGCGATGGGTTGGCCCTCCTGTTCCATAGGCTGACAAGTCATTTCAAGATGGATCGGCTTCTGATCCCGGGTCAAGCCAATCGCCTCGTAGGACACTGCGCCATCCCCCTGGGCGGCTTTTTCAAGCAGGGCCCGAATCCGCCCGTGGCTTTCCGGAGCCAGGACTTGCCATAACGTCAGGTTTCGAGCTTGCATCGGCGTGTAACCCAACCGTTCCAAAGTGGCCGGATTGAGCGATAGAAACCGTCCGTCCAGGCTGTGCGTGAAGATCAGATCGTGAGCCTTCTCGACGAGGTTGCGGTAGCGCGCATCCAGAACGGCCTCTGCCGCCAGTTGACGGCGCAAGGCCAAAGTCTGGGCTCGAACCTGGCGGCGCAACATCACCACCCAGGTCATTCCGATCGTCAATAAAGCCGCCAATCCCCCCGTCACACTCATGATCCGTCCCGTTGTCCACCAGGATGGATGTTTCAGCAGAACCAAATCCGCCGGCGACGCCATCTGCAATTCGAAGGTCTCGGGAATCCCATAGTCGTTGTGAATCGTATGATAAATCCCCCGAAGCCGAATCAGACTGCCCTCCCGTAATTTCAGGTCTTCCGTCTTCGACAGGGGGAGACGCGCTTGCACAAAATCCGCCCCGGATTGCACGCTCAGGTGCCTTTCCTCCCCCTCTTGATGCTCATCCCGAAGCCACCCTTCCATTTGAACATAACGCGCCTCGAATTCCTCGTTGACCTGGTTGGTTGCCTGCAAGATCAACGGCGCCGGCAGAACATCCTCTCGAACGATTCGCAGGACCGGTTCGCGCAGAACCAACTGCCGGCCTTCCGTGCCTGGAAATCCGACGACTTCAACGCGAGTGCCCGGAGGCAGATGTTCTGTGGCTTGCGAAAACACCAGCAGACCAGTCTCGCCTTCTTGGATGCAGAAAGAACGCCCCGGGCGCTGAAGCGTAATCACTCCGCTCAGGCGAACACGGTGCAGCAGGCTGGGATTGACTTCGGCCAGCGATTGGATCGACTGCAAAGGCAGGGAAAATAAGTCCTCGGGCCGCGTTTGCTCGATTTCAATGTAGTCCTCCGACGAGACCATCATCATGACTTTCGCTGCCTGTCGTCTTTCTCCCAGTTGAACTCCACACACGCCGCGAAATAAGGCCACAGAGCCCTCCAACGGTTTGCTCAACTCAGACATCGGGATATGAACAACGAAGCCCCCCTCCGGGGTCGAGACTTCCAGCTGGTGGTTGATCGACGGATTCGTGGAAAGCGAAATCCTCCGGATATACCCGCGAAGAGCGATCCAACGGCAGTCCTCCATCGGAGCCATCGCCTGGGATACGGTCAGAATCCGATCGGCGGGGGGCCGTCCCGTCCCAAGCCGTTTAAGGGTCGGCTGAAGGATTACTGGCAGCGTGCGGCCTCGGCCGGTGATGCCTTGAATCTGCACCCAGTCGCCAATCTCAAGCTCTGGCGGATTGATCGCTTTAACGACATACACGCCCTCGGCGCCATCCTGAACGCAGTAGTCATTCCAAACCGGGTGATGCCATGTCACAATACCCTGCACCGTCACGGGGTAACCCTTGGCCGCTTCGTTCTGGGTGAGAGACTTGATCTGATCCACACGCCGTAAGCGCGGCAATTCCGAAAACGATTGTCGGGCTGTTCCAACTGAATTCGACACCGATTCGTCGATCCGAAACAAACCCTCTCTTAAACGCAGTTCGGCACCGGCCGTGTAAAACAAACCAACCGACTCAACGGATGAGCCAGGTTTCATGGCCCGTGTCTGCCAGGTTTCAACCACCACGCGACCCGTGTCGTCCTGGACGGTCAGCGATCGGCCAATTTCCTGGGCCAGCACGACACCGCGAATTCGCACCGGTTGATGGGTTGGATGGTTCAATAGCGCTGAGATAGGGGTCTGGGGCAGGAAGAATTTCGAGTTCATGTGCGCCCGGCTGATGACCTCGAGATCCTGACTGGACGCAATCCAGAAATCGGCATCCACGGTTTTACCGAACTGATCGCGTTTAAGGACCAATACTCCTTTAGCTCGAACCAGGGCCTCATCGAACTGCGGAACCGGTTCATGCTCGCTGAGAAGAACGTACACGCGGATGTTCGTGCCCTGGAAGAGCAGTTCCATCTCGATGTGCCACGCATCGTTCTGGACCTGTTTTCGAGCGTAGCCTTCGACGATAACCCGGCGAACCGACGCTCCCTCGCTCAAAGCCTAGGATTTATCCAGGAGTTCCGGGTCGGACAAAGCCTTTTCCCGCAAAACGTTGATGGCGCACTTGTCCCAGTTCAATCCTCCGCCCCCCTGTTTGCACAGCCCATCGATATCGAGTTCCTGCCCCGTTCTGATCGGGAGCGCGCGCTGGCTCGAGTCCAAATACATTGCATCGGCATCGTCCTTCAGCCAAAGCACTTTCCAAATGGGATCGTAAAGAAGCACCTTCACCCGCAGACGCGCCGGATTTTCGACATCCCGTAATGCGTCGGGTATTTGGTATAGCCCAGCCAAGTTCGTGACGGTCCAGGCGTTTGTCGGCGTCGTCGAAACCGCGTCAACGGTCCCTCCGCTCCCCACCCAGAAAACGAGCAAAAGACACCCCCCCAGCCAAGTCGTGAAACGGCTTGGATGCGATCTCGGTTTCGCAAAAGCGTTGTGAACACCCATCAAGTGTGGCATCAATCCGGGCAGGTATCATTGCCCCCCGCCCAACCAGGTCCATATCGGCAAAAAACGGGGGGAGTGAAGCGCTTTTGCGTGCCGGTTTACGGACAGGGCAGGGGCATCCCGAGTCGGATCCAGCGTGAAGTAAGAGCGCGCAAGGCAGGCGGCACCTCGCCATCATGGCCTTGAAGAATCCCGCGCTCGAACTCGACCAGATGCGGCGCGAAAACATCGGGCGCAAACTCCTCCGCTCCCCACAATCAGCAGCCCAGGCCTGGCCAGGATTTTTTTATTGCGTTATGCTCCTGATTCGGCAAATCGACTTGAACGGTTCGGACCGATTCCGCAGGGGCGGGGGCAGCCTAGCCCTGAATCGCCTCCAGCCCTGTTGCCGCGACGATGGCTGCCACCAGCCCAAATCCGATAGGCCGCTTATCCCATTTCATGATGCGCTTGGGCGCTGCGGCTCGCTCTTCGAACACAGCCGCCCTCCGAAGTGTCGACATAGCGCTATCCCTACTCGTAGATGGGAAAAAAGGTGTTGAAGGCCCTTTCACAGAAATCCCCCGGGTCATTGAATCGCCGGCCACGATCCAAGTCGTCAATCCCTTTCATTTCTTCGTCGGTCAGTTCGAAATCGAAGATGTTCAGGTTCTCCTGCAATCGAGCCCGGCTCGATGTCTTGGGGATGACCGCTGTGCCCCGTTGAATGCCCCATCGCAATAAGACTTGCGCCGGAGTGCGACCGTGCCTCGACGCCGCCTGAACCACCGGTCCGGCTTCGACCACCGATTCCTCCTTTCCCGCCATTCCCAGCGCGAAATAGGAAAGCGCGCCAAGGGGAGAAAAGCCCGTCACCCCGATGCCTTCTTCCCGGCAAAATCGAAGCAGTTTTTGCTGGGTCAGGAATGGGTGCAGTTCCACCTGCAAGACTGACGGACGAATCCGGGCGCGAGAAAGCAGATCCCGCAACAACGAGGTCCCAAAGTTGCACACCCCAATCCTCTTCACCAACCCCAAAGAGACCAACTCCTCCATCGCGCCCCAGGTCTCGGCGATTGGCACTGGCGCCGGTTTCATTTTCGGTTCGGGCGCGGCCGGATCATAAAACCAGCCGGGAGGATATCGCAACTCGAACGGCACAAACTCCAGTGCGATCGGGAAATGCATGAGGTAAAGATCGAGAATCTCGAGTTTCAAATCCTGCAATGACCGTTCGCATGCCAGGCGCACGTGCCTGGGATCGTGGTAGGTGTTCCAGAGTTTCGAGGTGATCCAGAGATCCTCCCGACGACAAAGGCCCTCCCGGAATACCCGCTCCAAACCCGCTCCCACCGCGGACTCATTCCCGTAATCGCAGGCGCAGTCCAAGTGACGGTACCCTGTCTCCACAGCCTCGCAGATCAATCCCGTGACCCGAGCGACCTCCGCCTTCCAGGTCCCCAAACCAACACTGGGCATGCAACTGCCATCGGCCAAGCGGACCGTCTTCATCAGATTTGTGCAACTCATGGGGAATAAGGTAATCCAGATCGTCCCAGGCTTGAATCCTGATTTTTAAGACCGCCCCAGTTCTCTGCCGATCAAACAAAAGACCTGTCCCTTAGTATCGTTTGTCCCTTAGTATCGTTCCAGTTTTCCAGTTCTCTGCCGATCAAACAAAGGACCTGTCCCTTAGTATCGTTCATTAGACATTCGCAAGACGAAACCCAACCGTGGTGACCTGCAAGGGTTCAACGCCACTCGGCCATGTGCTCCTTGGCCCAATCGATGTCCTGCCTGTCGGCGGCGGAAGTGGCTTTGAGGACGCCGGCATGGCGGTCTTTGTATGTCACGGCCATCCACTCGCCACTCGACATTTTGCCCAGCCATTTTTTGATTTGGGAATGCCCGTCCAGGAACGCGAATCCACACGCCCCATTGTGCAGTGTCGAGGGAAAATCGCACCACGCATAGTCTCCCCCCCAGTTCTTGCCGACAACGATGAACCAGCCATCATTGATTGAATCCGGATGCTCGTCCACAATCACAAAAATGTCGGTTGGACTTTTCGTTTTCGGATCGGTGGTCTTCTGAAAAACCCGATACTTATTAAAGCTGGAGGGATCCTCGTTGGCATTTGGCCATCCCGAAAAACCATTCATCGAGATGCTTCTCACGCGCTCGATCCAGCCCCGGGCGCGCTGGGCCGGGCTCACATATTTGTCTGCCGGGCACTTGTAGAGGTTTTTGGTTTTAGCAAAGTATTGGGCGAGGGGCGCGTTTTTGTCGTCCAGGATCTTGACGAGGTTGGTGTTATCCGGGCTGGTGGTCCAGTCCAGCCAGCTGTTACCTGTCCACGTCGCCGCATCGATCACACGGTCGTTGTGATCGCTCGCGTACATGAGGTAGGCGAGCATGACCTGTTTGGTGTTGCTCATGCATTGGATTCCCTGGGCTTTGGCCTTGGCCTTGCCCAAGGCTGGCAACAGCATGCCCGCCAAAATGGCGATAATGGCAATAACGACGAGCAGTTCTATCAGGGTGAATCCCAGTGGGGCGCTACGCGGTCCCGTCAGCGACCATGAACGGTGTCCGAACGTTGTTGGATGTTGTTTGAACATAGGGATTGAGGTTTTGAGGGCCGGCATTCATTCCAAGCTCCATCCCTGGCGGTATTTGCGGCGAACAAACTCGTTGGCTTTCTCGTGGTTCCCGACCCGCATGGCTTCCCCATCCCACAACAGTTGTTCGTTCGGAAAACGGACGGCCAGGTTTCCCATCAGAACGGTTTCCGAGAGGGGGCCGGAATAATCAAAATGGGAGCAAGCCGGTTTGCCCCCCTTGCAGGCTCGAAGCCAATCTTGTTCATGCCCGTCGATGTCTCCAGGAATTCGCTCGATGGTTTTCGGGACGCTGGAGGCTTCTTGGGCGAGTGTTTTTGGAAACACGCGTGGATTGCGCCCGTAACAGCCGCAGATCAGCACGCCTTTCTCGCCTTTGAAGATTAGTCCCCCGTCACTGTCGCCCAATTCTTCGTCTGGATCGAGGCCATCGGGCCTGGCCGGCATCATGCCGCCATCCCACCAGGTTAGTTTAAGCGCGGGAAACCCCTCCCGGGAAGGAAACTGGTAGCGCACAATGGTTGAACGCGGGAAGGTTTCATGCCGCGGTTCGGTTTTTTTCCAGAGATCATGCCAATAAGTGGAGATACAACCTTCGACGGAGACGGGATACTTGAGTTTCATCGCCCAGAAGGCGGCATCCAGAATGTGACAGCCCAGGTCACCGAGGGATCCAGTGCCGAAGTCACACCAGGCCCGCCAGTTGCCCGGCACGTAGGCGGGATGGTAAGGACGATAGGGTGCCGGCCCCAGCCATCGGTCCCAGTCCAAACCTGCCGGAACTGGCGGGGTTTCCTTGGGGCGCTCGACCTCGACTCCCTGGGGCCAGACTGGACGGTTTGTCCATGCGTCGACTTCCCGAACGGCGCCGATGAGCCCGGCCTGGATCCACTCGCAAACCCGACGGGTTCCCTCGCCCGAATGGCCTTGATTGCCCATTTGTGTGACGACCTTTTGTTTTCGGGCGGTTTCCGTGAGAAGGCGCGCTTCGTAGACCGAGTAAGTCAAGGGCTTCTGGACATAGACATGTTTGCCGGCACGCATGGCCGCCAAGGCAATGACCGCATGAGTGTGGTCCGGCGTCGCAATGATCACCGCCTCGATATCCTTCTGTTTTTCGAGCATCTCCCGGTAATCGAGATACCGCTTCGCCGTGGGATATTCCTGGTAGGTTTTGGCGGCGTAATCCTGGTCGATATCACAGAGGGCGACAATATTCTCAGTTGCGCATCGCTTGAGATTGGATCGCCCCATGCCGCCAACTCCGATCGCGGCGAGATTCAGTTTTTGACCGGGTGCCTTTGCGCCGGATTGGGCGACGAGCATCTGGGGGGCAACAGCAAGGAAAGACGAGGCCAGGCTGGCTCTCTGCAGGAATTGGCGGCGGGTGGTTTGTGGAGTGTTCATGGTGGATGATGAGGTGTTTAACAGGATGGTTTTTGATCGATTTTCACGGTAAATCCGGACGGGATTGTTCTCAGAGTGTAACGCATGTTGCCGGCGATGCAATTCCAGACCGGCGAGACCGGTCGCCTTCAGAAAATCATGACGCCTGAAGACATGCGGCCTCCAGACTGTCCCAAGCCGGGCCTCGCGATCCGCTGCCGGTTCGGCGCAGTCCGGCTTGTGAAAAGTCCCGATGGCTGGTTTGCCACGCCTTGGCCCCAGCCAAAATCCCTCGCCGCAGCACCCCTTGTAATTATCAAACAGGCTCTTAATGGTAATCGTAATCCTAATCGATTCGCTCCGAGCTGATTACGATTGGGATCAAGAGTAAGATTAGGGACAAGGTTCGTGGGGAGAGAGATCGCCATCCAATGCGGGGCTATCTCTTGATCCTGAAAAATTGTAGCTGAGCGGTCGGTGTTAATGTATACGGGCTTTTTGCCGTCGGAACATCGCTCCACGGACCTTGGAGATCGCTCGCCGTCTGCAGGATGCCGCCGCCAACCCACTCGAGAGTGAATGATCCGTCGGTGTTACGTTGCCATAGGGTGATTTTCAGCTCGACCGGGGTCTCGAGGCCCAGGGTCAGTTCGCCATAGGTATATTCCTGGTGTGGATCTCCGTTCCAGGACAGTTGGGCGATGCGCCCCGCGCCGTCATCGTTGTTCAGGGCAATGTTGAAGCCCATCACGGTCCCGTTTGTCGGGCTGAGCAGCGCCGACTTGTTCACCTTGAACTCGATCTGGTATCCCGAGGGGGTCACCGTTGTGGCCGCAAACCAATCACCGGTTTCTCCAAAGGTCGGATTCCGGGCCTCGTTATCGCGGTACGCCCCATTCGCTGTGAGCACATACTGGCCCTCGAAATCCAATGTCGGTCCGCCCCGGTTCTTGTCCAGATCCGCGTCAAAGAAGATCTCAACGCTGTCGTCCTCCCAGGTGGTTCCGTCCTCCGATCCCGCCTCGGCGGTGTCCGTGACCACATGGCTGTCCGTGACATTGACGGCCACATACACAGCGTTGTCATCATGGACAACCCAGGCCATGGCTTCGAACGTGCCGGGCGGCCAGGTGTCGATTCCCGCGCTTGTCTGGGCCTGGCCGGTAGCCGGATTAATGGGAATATCCCTGGCGGCGGCATATTCGCCGGCGTCGATCTTGCCATTGACGATGGGCGCCTGAGCCACCAGGGCAGCCGAATAGGCTTTGTGGCCAAGAATCAGATTGCCGTAGGTCGAAGGCGCGTTGGGTGTGCCAACCCACGCGACCTGGCGATCGATGGTTTTCTCGACGGGGCCCGCATCGTCGTCATCGTTCACGACGACCGTAAAACCCATCACGTCGCCGAACTTGGGATCGCTTAATGATTTGAGAGAGATTCGGAATTCGGCATCATAACCAGATTCAGTGTCATTCCTCATGGCACGGGCATACCAAGTCTTCTCGGTCCCATAGGTGCCGGAGTGGGATTCGGCATAGGCGTTGTTGATCGTGACGGCATACCGTCCCCCGATGGATCCGGGCGTGTAAGCGGTTGCGTTGTCGTTCATCGGATCCAGGTAGAGCTCAACGCTGTCATCCTCCTCGATTTTGCCGTTTCCGGTCTCCGCGGCGATGCTGTCATCGAAGAGCATGCTGTCGGTGACACGCACGGCGAGGTAAAGGTTATCGGCATCGTAGCCTGCGTAAATCTGGCACCCCAGATCAGTGGCATCCGTCAAGTCGGGTCCGAAGATGAGCATTCCACCCCGGACGCCATTCGTTTGGTTGGCGTTATAGGAGATTCTCCAGTTGCCTGTCGCGCCATTGGCGCTTGCCCATTCGTCGGTATTGATCACGCCATCAATCTCCGGCGGGACTGACATCAGAGTCGCAAATTGGGTTTTCGTGTTGTCCGGCTGAACACGGTCCGCGATCGCCGTGTTGGACAAGATCCCGGCCAGAAGGCCTGCGAGGATAAGATAAGCCACGCGGCCGTAATCCAATGGAATCCGCCGGCCACCCAAGGGAGGATTTGTATTGTTCATTTTTGACAGAATGGATTTTGAATCTTATGCTACCCGAGTTCGAAGGCGGTAACCTCCTGTTTCAGAGAAATAATATCCTTTTTTGGATATGGCTGCTCGACGAGCTCAAGACCTTCCGTACGCCGTGGCTCTTGGTGTGGGCGACGCGAATTCCGGGATCCATCCACACCCCGACCAGCATCCCGATGTCGAATTGTATTACGGGATTTCCGGCAGGGTGATCTACTCTTACTGCGGCAATGAACTGACCATACCGGCCGAACAACTGGCTGTTTTCTGGGCGGGATTTCCCCATCGCATCATTCGTGCTGTCCGCGCTACGCGGTATTACTGGATCCATATCCCCTTGGAGGAGTTCCTGGTCTGGCGCCTGCCGACTCCGTTCAAGCAATCCATCCTGTCCGGTCAACCTCTGATCGAACCAACCCGGTGCCAACGGTCTCTCGACCGCGATCTCTTCCGGAGCTGGATCCTGGACACGGGCCGTCGCCACTCGAGTCACTGGCGTTGGACTCTGCTGGAAATTGAGGCTCGACTGGGTCGGATGGCCGATCGCGCGGATTCCACGGCTCTGAAGCCCCCCGGCACTCCCCCGGATCACGCTCCCGGACAGATCCCCGCGGCCGCGCGCATAGCCTGCTTTCTCCAGCAGCACTATGGAGAGCCAATATACTGGAAAGATGTGGCTCAAATCGCCGGCTTGTCGATCCCGTCGGCCCGCAAGTGTTTCCTACAATCCTACGGCCTGACACTTCATGAATACTTGATCCAGCTCCGAGTGGCTCGGGCGAAACAGATGATTGCCACCGCAGAGGCCAAGATTATCGATGTCGCTCTGGAGACGGGCTTTCACACGCTGAGCAATTTCTATCGCACTTTCGAAGCCGTGGTTGGCCGGACGCCATCCGGATACCGCAAAAGCCTTTCACCCGCTCGCGCTCACTTCGGCAAGGTTCACAAGCCATAGGATTGAATTCTGAGGCCTTGACCGTCGAGCGTGAGGCCAATCCTCGATCCAAATTCTCCACATTCTCATTGACATTACGGCAGCACCCATAATCCTGCTGTCATGAGTCTCAGAGTATTCGTGGCCGCCTTGGGAATAATCCTGTTTCCCGGAGTGATTCAAGCCGCTTCGCAGCCCAACATTGTCTTCATTCTCGCTGATGATCTTGGGATCAACGATCTGCGCTGCTACGGACGCCTGGATCATCATACCCCCAATCTGGACCGGTTGGCCCGGCATGGCATGCGCTTCACGTCGGCATATTGCGCCCAGCCGATCTGCTCGCCCTCCCGGGCCGCGATTCTCACAGGGAAAGCGCCCGCTCGTCTCCACCTCACCACCTATTTGCCGGGGCGCCCCAATAGCGCGTCCCAGAAATTATTGCACCCGGAAATCCCAATGCAGGTTCCCCTGGAGGAGCAGAGCCTCGCGGAGCACTTCAAGACGGCGGGTTATGTCTCCGCAGCCATCGGAAAATGGCATGTGGGTGGACCGGGCTTTGGGCCGCTGGAACAAGGCTTTGACTATTATCATCCGGGCCGGGCCAATACCAAACCATCCGCCACCGAGGGCGGCAAGGGGGAGTATGATCTGACCGCCGCCGCCGAACGCTTCATCGAGACCCATCAGCACCGCCCTTTCCTGGTCTATCTCGCTCATAATTCACCCCATATCAACTATGACGCCCAGCCTTTCCGAATCGACAACAACCGCGATGCCTTTGAACCGGTTTACGCGGGCGTGATAGAAACCTTGGACGACACCGTCGGGCGATTGCTCGCGAAACTGGAGGCTCTTCATCTCGCCGAAAAGACGATCGTCATCTTCACCTCCGACAATGGCGGACTCCACGTCCCGGAGGGATCCCATCCCCGAATCACCCATAATTCACCTTATCGGGCGGGGAAAGGCTTTGTTTATGAAGGTGGATTGCGGGTTCCCACGATTGTACGCTGGCCGGGCCGCATCCCCGCGGGCGCTGTCACCGACGCCCCGGTCATCAACACCGATTGGCTGCCGACCTTGTTGGATCTCGCCGGACAGCCGATTCCGTCCGGTTTGGATGGGATAAGTTTTGCGCGGATGTTGACAGGTCATGGGCGGGCGCCGAAGCGAAGTTTGTTCTGGCACTTTCCCCATTACACGAACCAAGGTAGCAGGCCCAGCGGAGCCATGCGCAATGGCCCGTGGATTTTGATTGAGTTCTATGACGAACAAAAGTGTGAATTGTACAACCTCGACATGGATATAAGGGAAACGCATGACTTGGCGCCACGCTATCCCAAGCGCGTGGCCCGAATGCAATCGAGCCTGGAGGCCTGGCGCCGACAGACCGGCGCTCAGAAGAACCGGCCGAATCCGGACTTCGATCCAGCCAAATACCGTGAACTCTATATCGATGTGGATCCCACGCGGTTTGATCCCGCCCAGGCAAAACTTCCGGAATGGGAACTAATCTGGAAATGGCGCAAAGCCATGAATGCCGCCGTCGCGCGTTAGAACCTTTTTCATAACAAAGGTTTTGACGAGACCCATCTGATCGAGAACGTCGTCCTGGGAAAGGTGGTCGTGAACGATCGATCCTTGACCGCGGCGGATGTGAAGACGAATGCCTTCGTTCGAAACGTCACCCTTCAACCCTGAGAATGCCACTGATCTTGAGGGGATCCTCGGAGCTCCTGCAGGATGCGGGACAGGTGCGTGGCCTTGTTGAAGACATAGAAATGAATGCCGGGGACGCCGCGGCCAAGCAGCTCCTGGGCTTGCTGGACCGTCTGGCGGATGCCGATGGCTTCGGCACGGGCCGGATCATCTCCCGCAGTCTCCAACTCGCGCAGGAGATCGGGCGGCATTTCACAGCGGCTGAGACTGGTGATGCGCAGGATTTGTTTCGCCGACAAGATGGGCAACAGGCCGGGAATGATGGGCACGAGGATCCCGGCGGCGCGCGCCGCTTGCTCGAAGCGGAAGAAATGCCGGTTGTCGTAGAACAGTTGGGTGACCACCATGTCAGCGCCGGCATCGACCTTGCGCTTGAGATGGAGCAGATCGGTGGCCAGGTCAGGAGATTCGAGATGACCTTCAGGATATCCCGCCACGCCAATGCCAAAAGGATCGAGTCCCAGCCGGCGTTCTCTTTCCCGGATATGAGCCACGAGTTCGTTAGCATGCGCAAAGCCATTAGCCACAGGCACGAAGGATGATTGTCCCTGGGGCGGATCGCCTCTCAAGGCGACAAGGTTGTGAATGCCTTCCTGCCGGATGCGATCCAGGACTTGGTCGATCTGGGGGCGTGAGGCCCCGACACAGGTCAAGTGACAAACGGTTTCCACCTGGAACTGCCGGTGAATCGAGGTGGCGATTTCCAGGGTTCGTTCCTGGGTGGATCCGAGGGCTCCGTAGGTGACGGTCATGAAATCCGGCCGCAGTCCCACCAACTGGGGCAGAACTTGTTTGAGATTCTCATAGGCGATCTCGGTTTTGGGAGGAAAGACCTCGAATGAAAATACAGGACGGGTGGCTTGAGCGTAGATTTGTGCGAGTTTCATGGAGAAAATTGTGGAACAGCCGGAATGGTCGCGGGGCTTTCAGACGGTTCGCGGCCCGGGATTTGCCTGAGCCAGCCCTGGAGTTGTTGATCCAAGACGTCCAGGCGCTTGATGGCCACCTGGGCCCAAAGTTGATGGGAGCCCGTTCCGGAACCTTTTCCCGCCAGCGGTTCGGGCTGATCGCGATGCTTGTCCCAGTAACTGGTCAAGGTGGCCAGGTATCCTTGGATCAAAGGGGCGATGGAAGGCGATGATTGGAGGTACAACAGTCGGAGCAGGCCGATTTTGCCGGGCAACACCGCCTCTTGGGCCTCCCAGCCCCATTGATTGATGAATTCCTGGATGGATTGACTTGAACTTTGTGGAAGTCTGTCGCTCGACTCGCGAACCGACACGGGAATGGAGAGAAGTTCTTCCAGTTTTCGGAGGCTGGTTTCCAGAGGCCAGGTTTGGCCCAGATCGCGTCCGGCCACGTTGGCCACCGTCAGCGCCCACCATTTTTCGACGGCAAGAGGATTGGGAAAACGATCCCCATACACTGAAAAAAACGCGGTTTGCCAGTTCAGATGGCGGGGCAATTGCCCCAGGAACTGAACAAAGGCCGTCTGGCCTCCCGGCAGCCGAAGCAATTCGCTCGTGAAAGCGCAGGCGCTGTCCCGAAAACGGAGCCAGGGATCTCCGGACAGTTGCTCCGCCGTAGGCAATCCCAGCTCGCCAAAACTCAACGCGCCGTTTTCATGAAGACGGGCTCGGATGCCGATCAGGGGATCGGTCCGCATTTCCATCCGAATCGACCGCGTTTGACCTTCCAGCACGAGGCTGGAGCCATATTGACTGAAGACGAGTTGGGTGACTCCCTCCACAACCCAGAGCGGGATTTCGTCCGTGTAGACTCCTGGAACACGATTGGCCATCTCCAGCAACAAGGCCTGGAGAATCGTCCGGATTAACCGGGGAGCTTCGATTTCCGGAGGCAAGGTAATTCGACCTTGCCACGCGTCGAGGTAAAACGCGGAGTCCACTGTCACCGGTCCGTTCCGGGGGGCTGAGGATTGAATAAAGACATGGATCTTTCCGCGCCACTGGTCGGCACAGCCCAATTCGCGCAGGAATGCTCTCTTGATCCGATCGCAGCTGATAGCCAGCAAACTGGGATCCAGCCTCACGGGTTGGGTGGTGACGGATGCGCTGGTGGCCAGGGATTTGCCAAATTTTTGTTGTTGTCCGTGAACGATGAATTGTCCACCTGCGCGGCTTCGGACCGTGATCCAATCTCCCGGTTCACCGGACCAGGCCGGGAGGCAAGCAAGGAGCCAAATGTTCAACCAGGCAGCCTTCATCACCGCCGGGCTTCATCAAGCACGTTGGGATCTGGATAGTTGTAGAGCTTGACCTCCAAGGTCAGGAAGTCGTTGGTGCGGATCTCGAGAGCGGGCAATTCGGATACCCATCGGCGGCTGACGTCAAACGGCTTGTCGACGCTCCCCAGCACGCCTTCCACCTGTCCCCAAAAACGTTTGGGGATCTCCAGATATCCCACCTGCATGTCTGTGGGATGCAAATCCCACTGGCCGTTCGTCCGCACCAACTCGAACGTCCGCTGCCAGATCAGGTCGCGATTCCAGGATCGCCAAGCCTGGCGCACCCAACAAACCCAGACAAATCCGTTGCCCATAAGGAACACCCTGGCTTTGAGCAGTTGGCTTTGACCGGCAGGCCCGTTGGTGGAATCGGGACGACTTAGCGTGGCCACGTAATCATCGAGGAAAGCGTTCAGTTCCCCCTGGGCGAGGTGAATATAACCCTTCCGCCCGATGCGCCGGGCGTTCTCGAAGAGATTCAGTTTGCGTTTGGTTTCGATTGTCTCGGCCATTTTGATGGCGGGCGAGTCGGCAATGGGCACATCGGCAAAAAGTTGCAGATACACGTATCCCCCCGCCACCAGCAAAATGCCCGCCGCAATCGATAGCCCTACCAACGACCGTCGAAGCCAGACTCGGGATTGGTTGGGCTTGATGAACATGGTTAAGCGGCTTTAACAGACGACGAAGAGGCGTTCTTGGATTCGCTTTTGCCTGAACTCGAACTGCTGGTCTTCTCGGAGCTGGTCGAGCTCTTGGATTCACTCTCCCTCTTGGCTGCCGTCTTATAGCTCTCGCTGCGGTAATCTGTAATATAAAACCCGCTGCCTTTAAAGATAATTCCTGCTCCCCCGCCAATCAACCGCTTGACCTTGCCCTTGCCCCAGCGTTTTTGTCCGCATTTTTCCTGCGGGCAAACCTCCAAGGGACTGTCTTTGATCGACTGGAAGATCTCGAACTTATGTTGGCATTTTGCACAGATATACTCGTATGTCGGCATAAACCTTTCCTAGTAACCACGGCATGGTTGCTTCGTCAAGGTAACAAAAAGTGCGCCAGCTGGTTCAACTGGCGCACCCTCCAGGAACGACGGGAGGCTGCTCGTCGTGATCCTTGAGATCCTGAATGCGATGGAGAGGTCCCCCGATGAATCAAAGGCCCCCGCCTTCGGCATCGCATGTGGGCGGCGGGTTTTTTTCATTCAAACTTCGCCGATCCAAGCGGCATTCACTTCTTTGGAGGCTTGAGGGGCCTCAGGCGTTCAAACGTTGGGGATCGAGCCTGGAGAGTCGGGGGCGCGGAGATGGAGACCGGGAGGATTTGCCGAACAAAAAAGACGTGTCAGGATTTGCCGGATCGTGACATCTCTTGAGTCATCGAGTTCAGCCACTCGAGCTGGCTGGAGAAGAGTCTTTGGCGGTCGATTTGGCTCATGGCCTGCTGGGCTTCCTTGAACTGACCCAACTGGTAATGCAGTTCCGACTTGGCCAGGTAGTAGGCGTTGAGTTCCTCCGCGTTCAAAGTCTCGTGTCGGATTGGGGCGAGAAGGAGTTCGGCGTCTTTGGGCCTTCCGTTCAACAGCAAAGCCAGGCAATGGTTCAGGCGGAGGCCGACAACTTGGGGATATTCCTGCAGCAATTCCAGAGTAATCCGGACGGCTTCGGCCGGTTTTTCGCGTCGAATCAAGAGCGCCGCGGCGTAGTAGTTCCGAACGAGCAGCGGCTTGGGATTCAGCTGGTAAGCGCGCGACGTGGCCTCGAGCAGCCAGTCGGACTGTTTCAGTTCATGCGCTGTTCGGGCCGCGACGAGCCAATACTGGGCATTTTGAGCCCCGGCTTTTTCCAGGTGCGAGAGCACGCGCTTTGCATGATCGGGAAATCCCAATTTGATCAGATCCGAGGCAATGGCCAATCCCAAGCCGGGATTGTTAAACTCAAACTCCGCAGACTTGGAAAAGGCATCCTCGGCGAGACCGCGTTTGCCCAGGCCGAGTTCGGCCCGGCCTTCGAGATAATAAGTGTAATCCGTCAAAGAATCGCGCGCCGCGCTCTCCTGGCGGATGCGCAAGGCTAGCGACCGCAGTTCCTCCCACTTTTCCATTCGGATTAGAAGCTGCGCGTAGACCACCCATCCCGTGATGGTGTAGTCAAACTGAGGCACATACTGCTGGAGAACCTGAAGGGCCAGATCATTGAGGGTCAGCTCCTGCAAGGCCGCCGCCAGGCGCACGGTTTCCATCGCCGACGCGGGCGGGCGGTTATAGGCCTTCGCCAGCCGTTTGGCTTCCTCGGACTGGCCTTGTGATCCGAGCAGATACCAGTAGCCGATGTGGTCGTTCAGGCGATCTCGCTGAGCTTGGCGCAGTCGTTCCAGACTGGCGGTGTATCCGGCCAGATCGCGTTGTTGGACGCAGACCGCCAGCAGCATTCGATCCGCCAGCGGGCGATGGATGTCCTGGGCTGTATCGAGGATCCTCCGTCCCTCCACTCGGGTGCTGGTCGGGCCCCAAGCCGCCAAATAGGCCGCATGATAATAGGGCAGCTCCGGATCTTTCAATTGCGCCCCGCCGTTCTTTTCCCAGCGCGAGGCAAACTGACCGATCATCCCGGAATTGAACATGGCCTTCAGGTAGGTCGCCTCCAGGTCCGGGGTCAGGTGATCGGCCCGCGGCTCGAGCAGAGACAGCACCTGGTCGTAAAGCTGAAAATTCTGGTAAACCTGCGCCGCCAGGACGACATCGGTCTGGTTTGTCGCGGTCAATCGCAGCAACCAATTGGCCTGATTGACCGCCATAGTCATGTTGCGCGCGTTGATCTCGGCCTTCAGGGATTGACGCAAGGCCCCCCGCAACAAGTCGGGATCGGCGGGATTGTGTTGGATGGCGGACTGCCACGCATAGGCGGCTTCCGTGTTGCGGCCGGCTTCGGAGGCGCGGATCGCCGTCCGCCGGAGCGACCAGGCCTGGACCTTGTCAAGACCGCTGACACGAATAATCGGTTTGAAGTTGGGCGGCGAGGCGCGCCAGATCTTCGGCAGGAAAAGGCCGAGGAACACCACCAAAACCAGAAAGGCCAAAAACGCCATCCGAAACCAAAACTCGAAAAAAAGCATGCGGAGCAACGGACGGTCCGCCATCATCTGAACAAAACGATCCTGATCGAAGAATTTCATGCCCGCGTTATGATAGGGGAAAAGCCCGAAAAAGCAATCTTTCTGGCAAGTTAAAAAAGACTTGAGCTAATGCGAAAAACGGGCACATTTTGAAGCCCTGTGGATTTGTCCTATGGGATCCTCAAGGGAAATCGCCCCTCGTAGATTCCTGGTTTGCCCGGAATGAATAGGTTTTTGACAGTTGCGGCGTTGTGGATCCTCCAAAACGGAGGAGCCCTGGCTGCCGAGCATGGGGAAGGCGGAGGACACGGTCTGCCTCTCTACGCCACCGAGATTGCCCGCATCGGCAGTTTCCCAATCACCAATTCCATGTTGGTGACCTGGATTGTGGCGGCCGCCTTGATCCTTTTTGCCCAGCTGGCCACCCGGCGCATGCAGATGGTGCCCGCCGGGGTACAGAACTTTGCCGAATGGATCGTCGAAGGGCTCTACGAGTTTATCGAGGGGATCGTCGGCAGCCAACTCGTCAAGAAAGGTTTTTGGTTTTTTGCGACCATTTTCATTTTTATCCTCAGCGCCAACTGGTTTGGACTGTTGCCCGGCGTGGGGACCATCGGGTGGGGCGTCAGGAGCGAACACGGTCTGCTGGTGACGGATCCTCTGTTGCGGGGAGCCGATGCCGATCTGAATCTCACGGTGGCGATGGCGTTGGTGTTCTTTGCCTGCTGGACGGTCTGGGCGTTTCAAGCAAATGGGGCCAAGGGATTTATCCTTCATATCTTTGGGCCCAAGGGCGATACGGCTGGCTTCCTCAAGGTGATCATGGTTGGGGTGTTTGTCCTGGTGGGACTGATCGAAATTGTCTCGATCCTGTTCCGTCCCGTGTCGCTCAGCTTCCGTTTGTACGGCAACATTTTCGCGGGCGAGAATATGCTGGAAACCATGATCCGGCTGGTGCCGGGGGTGTTCGGCTGGTTGATTCCAATTCCATTTTATTTTCTGGAGATAATCGTCGGCATGGTGCAGGCGCTGGTCTTCATGTTACTGACAGCCGTGTTTACGCTGTTGATCTGTCAGCATGACGAAGAACACGAGGAGGGCGCGCACTAGCCGCAGTTCAAACCGATTTCAACAGCCGGATCGTGAGCAAATTGCGAGGGTTGTTGAGCAGACAAAGGAAACCTATGATGATGCCCATGTTAGCTGAACTAAACGGGAACCTCCACATGGCGGCCGCAGCCGCAGGCGCGGCGATCGGTGTGGGGATGATCGGCATGCGGGCTTCCGAAGCCGTCGGGCGCAATCCCGGGGCGGCCACCAAGATCCTGGTCCAGGCCATCCTTAGCACGGCCTTTGCGGAAGGCATCGTGTTCTTCGCCATCTTCCTGATGCCGAAGTAATTCTCTCCGGGCGCAACAGGGATTTGCTTGTTGCGCCCTCCCAATTTCGATGGGTATGAACATTATGATCCTTGCTGAAGGCGCGGGAGTGGTGGCGGAAACGGCCCGGAATTTCGGAGTCGACTGGCCTCATCTGATTGCCCAAATAATCAGTTTCAGCATCGTGGCCTTCTTGCTGCATCGGTTCGCCTACCGGCCCATTCTCCAGGTTCTCGAGGAACGCCGACAGCGCATTGCCGACAGCCTGGCCAACGCCGAACGCATCAAAGCCGAGCTCGCCAAGACCGAGGAGGCCCGTCAGGAAATCCTCAATCAGGCCAACACCCGGGCCAATGAACTGATCCTGGAAGCCAGAAACGCAGCCGTTCGGATCCAGGAAACCGAAACTCAAAAGGCCGTCGCCACCGCCGAGCAGATCGTGACCAAGGCCCGGGAGGCCGCCGAACAGGATTACAGCCGGATGATGACCGAGTTGCGGAGGGAGGTGGGCCGGTTGGTGGTTCAAACCACCGCGCAAGTGACCGGGAAGATCCTCACGCCCGAAGACCAGCGCCGGCTCGCCGAGGAGGCCAAGAAAGAATTGGCCGCGTAGCGCGCGCGCCGCCCTCGAGGCATTCTTCCCACCTGATGAAAATCACCAAATATGCCCGTAAAAACGCCCGGCAGCTTTTTCGAAACTGCCTGGTCGGAGGACGGCTGGAGGAAACCCGCGTCCGTCAGGAACTGGACGCGTTGCTGGCGCAGAAACCCCGGAGTTACCTCGCGATTGCCCTGCATTTTCAGCGCCTGATCAAACTCCATCTGGCCGACAGGACCGCCCGCGTCGAGAGCGCGATTCCCCTGGAGCCCGGCATGGCCGACACGCTCAAGGCCCGCCTGACCGAGCGGCACGGTCCTGGCTTGGATTTTCAATTTCAACACAATTCCCGGTTGATTGGAGGCCTGCGTGTCCAGGTCGGCAGCGATGTCTACGATGGCAGCGTGCGCGCCCGGTTGGACCAACTCGCCCATCAACTCTGAACGATCGATCCGTTTGCTTTTGAATCATGAGCACATTACTGCAAGATATCGAAACCCAAATCGCCGGCGTCAAACGCTCCGTTATTCACCAGAACGTTGGCGTCGTGCGTGAGATCGGCGATGGCGTGGCCAAGATCGAAGGTCTGGCCGATGTCATGATGAGCGAGATGGTGGACTTCGGCCAGGGCGTCATGGGATTGGCCATCAACCTGGAAGAAACCGAGATCGGCGCCATCATCCTGGGCGACTATACCGGGATCAAGGAAGGCCACGAAGTTCGCACCACGGGCAAAGTCCTACAAGTGCCGGTGGGCAAAGGGTTGCTGGGACGCGTGGTCACTCCCCTCGGAGTCCCGCTCGACGGCAAGGGGCCGATCAAGAGCGACACCGCCTATCCCGTCGAGAAGATCGCTCCGGGCATCATCAAGCGCCGATCCGTCAGCCAGCCCGTCCAGACGGGCATCATGGCCATCGATGCCATGATTCCCATCGGGCGCGGCCAGCGCGAGCTGATCATCGGCGACCGGTCGACCGGCAAGACCACCCTCTGCATCGACACCATCATCAACCAGGCCCGATTGAATCGCGCCGCCGAGGCCGCCGGCGACAAGGAGTTCCGCCCTCTCTACAGCATCTACGTCGCCATTGGCCAGAAACAGTCCAACATCGCCCGGCTCCTCAGTGTCCTCGAGGCCGAAGGCGCCATGCCTTACACCATCGTCGTGGTCGCCTCCGCCGCCGATTCCGCCGCCGACCAATACATGGCCCCATTCGCGGGCGCGTCCATGGGCGAATGGTTCATGGATAACGGCATGGATGCCCTGATCATTTACGATGACCTCTCGAAGCATGCCGCCGCTTACCGCCAGGTGTCGCTCGTCCTGCGCCGGCCCTCGGGCCGGGAAGCCTATCCGGGGGACGTGTTCTACCTTCACAGCCGCTTGCTGGAGCGGTCCGCCCGTTTGAACGAGAAGAACGGAAACGGCTCGCTTACCGCGCTCCCGCTCATCGAAACCCAAATGGGCGATGTCTCCGCTTACATTCCAACGAATGTCATTTCGATTACCGACGGCCAGATCTTCCTGGAAACCGACCTGTTTTATCAGGGTATTCGTCCGGCGATTTCCGTCGGCATCTCCGTGTCACGCGTCGGATCGGCCGCCCAGATCAAAGCCATGAAACAAGTGGCCGGCCGCACCAAACTCGAGTTGGCGCAGTTCAGGGAACTGGCGGCCTTTGCGCAGTTTGGATCCGATTTGGATCCCAAGACGCAGGCCCAGATCGAGCGCGGCAAACGCATTACCGAGGTGTTTAAACAACCGCAATACCAACCCGTCCCAGTCGAAGTCCAGGTGGCCATCCTCTGGGCGGTGCAGAACGGGTTCTTTGACGACGTGCCCGTCGACAAGGTCCAGGACTGCAAAATCCGGATGATGGATTTTCTGTCTTCGCGAAAGACCGAGTTGCTGGGCCGCCTGGCCAAAGACAAGGTGCTCAGCGATCCCCTGGTGGCGGACGTCAAAACCGCCCTCACCGAGTTCAAGAACAGTTACAGTGCCAGCATCGCGAAGCCCGCCGCTCCGAGCCCCGCTGCGGATTCCACCGCCAAGAAATGACAACCCGGCATCCCCTCGATCGCTAGAACACCATGCCCAGCCCACGCGACATACGCCGGAGAATCAAATCGATCCGGAACACAGCGCAGATTACCAAGGCCATGCAGATGGTGGCGGCTTCGAAGATGCGCCGCGCCCAACAGGCCGCTCTCGCCGGCCGGGCTTATGCGGCCATGATGCAGCGGGTCCTCGACGAGGTCACGCCGCACGCCGGGGATTTTGCCCACCCCTTGATGGAAGTCCGGGAAGTCCGCAAGCGCGCCCTCGTGGTGGTTAGTCCGGATCGCGGGCTCTGCGGCAGCCTGAACTCCACCCTGCTGCGCGAAGTCAACAAACTCAACCCGAGCGATCTGGTGTTTGTCGCCGTCGGCCGGAAGGTTTCCCAGTTCATCGGCCGAACCCGGCGGCACTTGGCCGCGGAATTTCCCTATCAGGATGTTCCCAAGTTTGCCGAGGCGCGCGCCGTCGCCCGCTTTGCCAAGGATCTTTTTCTCAAACGCGAGGTGGATCAGGTCGATGTCCTGTTCACTTACTTTGTCTCCACCTTAAGCCAGCGGCCTGAACTGCGCCCGTTGCTGCCCGTCGGCGAGATCACCTCGGAGCAGGAACAGGAGGAACAGGCCAAGCTAGCCGTCATGATGAAGGGCGCCACCGAATTTGCTTTTGAACCCTCAGCCGCCCGGGTTTTCGAGGCCATGCTGCCGCATTATTTGGACTTTCAGATTTATCAGGTCTTATTGGAGGCCAAGGCCAGCGAACACAGCGCGCGCATGGTGGCCATGAAAAATGCCACCGATAACGCGCAGAACCTGATCCACGAGCTTACCCTGAAATACAACAAATCGCGCCAGGCCATGATCACAAAGGAACTTTTGGAAATCACCACCGCCAGTATGGCGATGGAATAAACCCGCACTGGAATGAACAAAGGCAAAATCGTACAAATCATCGGGCCCGTCGTCGACGTCGAGTTTCCCGAACAGCTTCCCGCCATCCACCATGCCCTCAAAGTGGAACGTCAGATGGGCAATCAGAAATCGGACCTCATCCTCGAAGTGCAGCAGCACCTCGGCGATTCCTGGGTTCGAACCGTCGCCATGTCCACCTCGGACGGATTAAAGCGCGGACTCGAGGTGATCGACATGGGACAGCCCATCTCGATGCCCGTCGGCGACGGAGTGCTGGGACGCGTGTTCAACGTCATCGGCGAGGCCGTCGACGAACGCGGACCCGTCAAGGCCGACAAGCTTTATCCCATCCATCGCCATGCCCCGTCCCTCGCCGATCAGGCGACTTCGCCCCAAGTCCTCGTGACCGGCATCAAGGTCATCGACCTGATCTGCCCCTTCCTCAAGGGCGGCAAGGTCGGGGCCTTCGGCGGAGCCGGTGTCGGCAAGACGGTCGTGATCATGGAATTGATCAACAACATCGCCAAGCTCCATGGCGGCTATTCCGTGTTCGCCGGCGTCGGAGAACGCACCCGCGAAGGCAACGATCTCTACCACGAAATGTCCGAGGCCGGTGTCATAAATCAACAGGAACTGGCCAAATCGAAAATCGCCCTGGTTTATGGCCAGATGAATGAGCCCCCCGGCGCCCGCCTGCGCGTGGCCCTCTCGGGCCTGGCCGTCGCCGAATATTTCCGCGATGAGAAAAATCAGGATGTCCTCCTGTTCATCGATAATATATTTCGGTTCTCCCAGGCCGGTTCCGAAGTCTCCGCCTTGCTGGGACGCATCCCGAGCGCCGTCGGATACCAGCCCACTCTCGCCGCCGAAATGGGCGATCTCCAGGAACGCATTACCTCGACCAAAAAGGGGTCCATCACCTCGTTCCAGGCCATCTACGTGCCCGCCGACGACTTGACCGATCCCGCTCCCGCCACCACGTTCGCCCACCTGGACGCCACCATTGTTTTGGAGCGGTCCATCGCCGAGTTGGGCATCTATCCCGCCGTCGATCCGCTGGCCTCGAATTCCCGCGCCTTGACCCCGGATATCGTCGGCCAGGAACATTACGAAGTTGCTCGCGGCGTGCAGCGTGTCCTCCAACGCTATAAGGACCTTCAGGATATCATTGCGATCCTGGGCATGGACGAACTCCCGCCCGACGACAAGATCACGGTTTACCGCGCCCGCAAGATCCAGCGGTTCCTCAGCCAGCCCTTCAGTGTGGCCGAGGTCTTCACCGGCCGGGCCGGCAAACAAGTCCCCGTCGCCGAAACCGTTCGCGCCTTCAAGGAAATCCTCGAAGGCAAACATGATGAGGTCGCCGAAGGCAACTTCTACATGAAAGGCAAAATCGAGGAAATTTACGAGGCCCAATAATCGGGCCAGGCTCAGTGCAGCCTGGCTTGGTGCTTGCCCTCGACGGTAAACAGCCTGACTCTCGCTATGGCCCAGACAATGTTATTCGAGATCGTCACCCCGGAAGGCAGAACCTTCTCCGGCGAGGTCGAAATGATCGTCCTGCCCGGCATCGAAGGCGAACTGGGCATCTTCCCTCACCACGCTCCCCTCGTCACTCAGATTGTCCCCGGGGAAATCGTCATTCGCACCGATGGAAAAGATCATTATGGTGTCGTGGGAGCGGGCTTTGTCGAAATCACGCCCGGCCGGGTTTCCATCATGACCGATATGGCCCTGCGGGCGGAAGAAGTCGATCACGCCGCCGCCGAGGAGGCCCGCAAACGCGCCGAGGCCCGTCTCCAGGAAAAACTCTCCCCCGAGGAAGAACGCAGCGCCAATGCCGCCATGATGCAGGCCCTGGCCCAGCTCAATTTCCAAAGGAAACACCGGGGCTAACGAAGCTGCCTGAAACCGGAGGAATCAGAATTTCTTCATCAATCCGATGCGCGGATGGGCAAACTTTCCAGCCCGTAGAGGAGCCTCAGGGCTCCTGATCTCAAACCTTAAAATGAAATCACCTCGGAATTTTCCTGACACCGATTTCTCACACGGAGTTCACGGAGATTTTTCCGAAAACCCTATTCTCTGTGCTCTCGGCGCCTCTGTGTGAGGTCAGGCTTTTTCCTTGGGTTCACGAGTTCTGAGCCTGTTGTCGTGCGCGCGGACTGTGGCTTTGGTTGCCGCGATTTGGCTAAACCTCTCAGGGATCGAGCTTCATCAGCTCGACCTTGCGAAACTCCACCGGATGACTCTCCGCCTGGAGACAGATATAGCCTTCGCTCAGCATCTTGGGATAGCCCTGAGCCAAAAGCTTGCGCGCATCCGCGTCGCCGTCATCGAGTTGGGGCTCTGTGTAACTCAAAACGGTCTGGCCTTCGATGATGTGTCGGATCGACTTGTTGCCGCGCACTTCCACCTCGATCGTCACCCACTGATCCCCATGATACGTCTTGGATTTTGAATCGTTGCAGTGTTGCGTGATCAGTTTGCCATTCATGACGACGTGCGTCCCGGGCGTGCACAGGTTGCCTGTCGTCCGTTCCCCTACGCCAGGGCCGCCCAGCAACTGCACCTCAAGACACACCGGGAAATCCTGCTTGACGTCCATCTTCTCGGGCGGCTGGCTGTGCACCATGATCCCGCTGTTCCGTAAAGCCCATCCCGGCCCGCCAGGCGTCTGGTTGCCCAAAAACCGGTATTCCACCCGGATCACATAGTTCGAGAATTTCTCCCGGTAGTAGAGATGACCGAACTTGCCGTCGAACTTCTCATACTGATCGTAGGCCACCTTCAATACCCCGTTTTCGACTCGGAACGTGTTCCCGTAATTCTCGCCGAGCTTGTAGCCGGTGATCTTGGGCGTCCACCCCTCCAAATCCTTGCCGTTAAAGAGCGGAATCCATTTGCCTGTTGCCGGATCGTCTCCTCCATGGATCATGCAGACGGATACCATCCACGCACCCACCGCCATCCCGAGCGAAGCCAAGGTCTTTTTGATCATGCCCGCAGTGTAGCACCGCCGCCCTTGCGCTTCAATCCCCCAAATCCCGCCTTAAGACATGCATTTAAGAATTCATGCCCGCATAAACTCAACCTTGTTGACTTCCTCCACGAGGCGGTGGTCGATCCGGGGTGTCCGCTTGAGCCTGGATGAATCCCGCTGGACCTCCCGTCTCCCTTAATACAACGCCAAAGCGCTATTGGCCCAGTAACTCGGACTGTTGATGTACGCTAATTCATTCATCGGCTGGGACGCCGTATTGATGCTCGTGCCCGACAAGAGTTGACCATTCGCATTGAAAAGTTGCACCGTATGTGCCCCGGTGGTTCCCGACACCGTCCAACGTCCCAGGTAGGTCGCCACCAGCGGGGTGGATCCCACTGTGAACTGGAGTCCTTTCCAGCCCGAGGCCATCGAGAGCGGCCCGCTCAACCTTATGGTGTTGAGCAGAGGACTGAGGCCGCCCCCCTGCGCGAATTCGTTCCCCCGGAGGATCAGGGTTGGCGGACGGGCGGTGCCCGTTCCCAAAGCGAGGTGGGTTGCCGGTATCATGCACGCCCATGGCGCCTCCCGCCACCGTGTTCCCAACAAAGCAATAGGCCGAGTTGATGCTGTTGGCAGATGTCGTATTGGTAGTCTGGTGGTTGTGGACCGTGTATAGCGCACAGGACGAAATGCACGGGCTGAGTGTCTGGTAGGCGTTGCTCACGACTGTATACGGCCCGGCATCGAACTGGATTCCTTCCAGGCAAAAGTTGGTCATCCGGTTGCCACTGGCCACCCACTGACCGCCGTTGCTCAGCCAGACCAATCCATCCGAAGCGTAATCCGTGGCCGATTGAAGGCTACCAACGTAGTCCCTGATCCATTTCCTTGGATCGTTACGTTGCTCTTTTTCAACAGCGCGGCGTGGTTTTGAAGTGTCCCTGCCGATAACGCCTGGAACTTCAGGTTGACCGGTCCGAAACAGTGATCTGATAATCCTCCTGCTACAATACTGCCCTGCGTGATTGGATCATTACTCCACGCTCCCATGGCGCCACTGGCGTTGGCCTTCAGGGCGATCTCGCTGTCATACAGAGTGACCCAGTAGTCACCGTTCTGAACCTCTTTGCTGAACAGATAGCAGGTCGTGTTGGCGTCCAACCTGACCTCGTTCGGCAAGGCGACGTAGGCAAACTGGTCTGGCGATTGCCCGGCGGTATTGAGGGTTGCGGACGTCACAAATGTCAGATTGCCGGACACCAGCTTGTAGAGACGCAGCTCGTGGCTGACGCTGTTCCCGCTCACGATCCAGCGGCCGAGATGCGTCACATCCAATGGAGTATTTCCCACAGTAAAACGGAGCCCAACCCAGCCTGTGAATTGACGTGTCAGGTTGTTATTGATGCGTCGCGCGGATACCAAAGGCGCCGAGATGTCGCCATACTGCACGTGACTGTATGCCTCCATGGAATTCGTCTGACTGATGTAAAATCTGCCACTCGGCAACGCCACTGTCCCCCCGCTGGTTGGCAAGGCATCGAAGGCTTCCTGCAGGCGAAGCCCATTGGTTTTGGCAATGGTGAGGCTCGTGCCTGGGAGCAGATTTGCCGAAACCTGGTAGGTCGGATTGTTGATCGAGGCCGGCGCCTTGTAGAGGGTCATGTAGTCGAATAATCCGACACCCAGTGTCGCATCGCCCGATATCATCTCGAGTTTCAGAACATGCGAACCTGCCGTGATGCTGATCGTGCCCGTGAGGGTTTGCCAGCCTTCGGGGGCGACATTGACAGGAAGGCCTCTTGGGGTCTGCCCTTAAATTAATATTTAACGATGGTTTTAGTTGGCGGCCGTTCCGTCTTGTCCGTTTGAACGGGGTCAAATCCCGCTGGATCTTCCGCCTTCACTTGGCCAATGGGTGGCTCATCGCGGGCCCTGGCCCAGCCCCAAGGCAACCGCCACGTCTCGGGGGTTCATCCCCTCCCCATGCCTTATCTTTTAATTTAAGGGACGACCCCAAAGTAGGAAGGGAGGGGCTATGTCAAGCGCGCGCACCGGAACCCACCGTTGAAACGGTGGGCTGGTGTCGGTCGTCCCTGACGGGACTGGTTTTAATGGACGCGGTACGGAGCCGATTTTTATCGTTTGCTGCGGAACGTATATTGGCCGGAGCCGATTTCGAAGACGGCGGCGTTGCGTTCCTGGCGGATAAACGTGACCCCCTTGGCCTGGATGGCGGGTTTGCCGCTCTCGGTTATGGTGGCTGTGGATGTGGCGGGGACATAGACTGTGGCGGTGCAGTTGCCGGGAACCGTGACGGTCAGCTCAAACTGGTTCTGGTTCAGTTTCCAGGCGCTGGCGACGCGTCCGCGTATGGACTTGTAGGACGCCTTGACCCAGTTGAACCCGGCTTCAGGAGAGACGATTTCGGGTCGGATCCGGATCCGTTGGAACCCGGGGCCGTCGGTATCGAGGCCGGCTGCCTGGGTGAATAGCCATTCGCTGACGCAGCCGAGCCAATAGTGGTTGAAGGAATTCATGCCCGGATCCTGGAAGCCTTTGTCGGGCCGCCAGCCATCCCAGCGTTCCCACATGGTGGTGGAACCCCAAATGACCTGTTGCAGCCAGGAGGGATAGGTCTTGTTCAGGACCAGTTTGTATGCCATCTCGGGGTGGCCCGCTTTTTGGAGGGCGAACAGCACAAAGGGCGTCCCGAGGAATCCCGTGGCCAAATGATCGTCCTGTTTTTTGAGTTCAGCCAAAAACTGCCGGGCAACATCGGCCTTTTTCTCGGATGGAACCAGGTCCAAGCCGAACGCGAGGGCGTAGAAGGTCTGGCCTGTTTCCTGTTTGCCGTCGATGATTCGGCCATCGTCCTTGATGAAGTTCTTCACGAAGACACCCCGGATCTCATCCATGAGCTGGCGATAATTGGCTGCATCTTGGGGGAGGCCCAAGGTGGTGGCCATTTCGGACATAAGCCGGGCGGCATTGAAATAATAGGCGGTGCCGATGACCTCGGAATGCTGGGGGCCGGCCAGGCGGAGCCAGTCTCCATAAGCGCCGGTGCCCCGGACCAGGTCTTTGCTGGTTTTGGCCAGGTACTCCATATGGCGCACGAGGCTTGGATAGTGCTGGCGAAGCGCGCGGGTATCGCCGTAAAGCTGGTGCATTTGCCAGTTGCAGACGGGGCCGGCGTCGGACCAGCCGGTATTGCCGTGGCTGACGATGCCGAGGTGGGGGGCGACATCGCCGAAACCACCGTCCTCGCGTTGTGAATCCTGGCAGAGATCGATCAGCCACTTGGTGTAGAAACCGGGGGCGTCAAGGTTCAGACAGGCGGTCTTCATGAACACCTGGGCGTCGCCGGTCCAGCCAGCGCGTTCGTCGCGTTGCGGGCAGTCGGTGGGGACATCCAGG
>Ga0116153_10000397_pt1 | contig 57499 bp, 53 predicted proteins | sample AD_UKC028_MetaG_FD_89896 | JGI IMG/M metagenome (GOLD analysis project Ga0116153, IMG submission 89896) | Active sludge microbial communities of municipal wastewater-treating anaerobic digesters from USA - AD_UKC028_MetaG | ecosystem: Engineered > Bioreactor > Anaerobic > Digestate | place: USA...
CCAAAGTATTCGCGCCGATAGAAAACCCATCAGAAAGGAGAGACCCCCATGGGCCCGTTCGGTAAGATAGTAAATGGCGTGACGATCATTCCTTTGGTAAGGTTAGCAAATGTCTTGACAGGGTGCCTTTGCCCCGATCAGTTTGACTTTTGACGTTCTTTCCCGATAATACCCGCAGACTTTGGGAGGATCGAGTCTCATGCGTACTGCGAAAAAAGAGAATCGACGCGAACAGATATTGGCTTGTGCGGCGAAAGTGTTCGCGAAAAAGGGTTATCACGCAACAAGCATCAGCGATATCTGCAAGAAATCCGACGTGGCGCGCGGGACGATCTACCTGTACTTTGAGAACAAGCGCGATATATTCGACACCCTCATCAAGAATTTCACCGGCGCTATCATACAGGATATCACGATGTTCTCACCGCATGAGCCGTTGCAGACGCAGTTCAATCGCAACATGTGCAAGGTGGTTGAAAACATAACGCAGAATAAGGACCTGACCAAGATCATCGTGTCGGAGGCGGTGGGGCTCGATTCGGAATTCGATCACCAGCTTATTTTGTTCTATGCGCGTCTGGTGGAATACGTCGAAGGGGCGCTCACGATGCTTCAGAAGAATGGCGATCTGTCGGCCCACATTAATGTCCGACTTCTTTCTTATTCACTGTTGGGTACCTTGAAGGAGATCGCCTACCAGTGGGCCATCGACGGCGGCAATGTGCTGGACATGGATCCCCTCATCAAGGTGGCGAAGAATTTCAAAATACAAAATTATATCTCGTTTACCGGGGAGATGTCATGATGAAAAGATCGAGTTTCGAGAGTCTTTTGGCGACCGTATTGACCACGGAGCAAATACAAGCGCTCCGGGAGGAGATCGTGTCGGGCGCCCGCCGTCTGCACAAAATAGTCGACGATAATGAGCGGGCCCGGGTCCGGCGCGACGAGTTGTTGGCGCTGATGCAGCGTATTGATTCCTTCATTGAGAAAAAAGACTCGTCGCCCCTGTTTCTGCGCACAATGTACAGTGTTGCCAAGGATCAGGTGAAGAAAATGATCATGCCGATGATAGAGGAAATACTTTCCGAAACCGAAAGCGAGGGGCTCGACGCCGTACCGCCCGCCAAGAGCGTCGTCAAAACGGCCGAATCGCGTTCAGAAAAGCCTCGCTCGGCCGAAGAGAGCGGAGAGCGTCGTCCTGAAGGAGCATCACGCCGCCGCCGTCGTCCGCGTCGTCGTTCGGGTCCCAAAAAAGAGGGAGGGGCTCCGTCGGTCGCCGATGTCGAGACCGAATAACGTTCCCTTACCGGAGCTCTGAGATTTTTGCCATGCGTATCATTACGGTTCATCACCTCATAAAAGGTGGTCGCACACTTCTGATAGACCGCGTGCCGCTTCGTTCGCGCGCGGCGGTGCTGCTGACCAACTGCTCGGCGATATCGCCGCAGAAACGGGTCGGCATCACTATCACGACACCCGCCATCGCCGCTGAACTCGGTATCGTGCGCTACTTGCCGCTTGGCGGTCCCGTATCGGCGGGCCCTTTCGCGATAGAACCGGCGTGGATGGGGGCGCAGGCGGTCAATCCGCTTATCGACGGTCGCTACTACTATCTGTCGGTCCTGCCCGATATGCCCTACCGGGGCGGTGATGAGGCGATACTCCTTTTTCCCGCCTGCGACCGGCCGACGGCCGCCGCGGTCGGCGCCTTCAAAAGATTCGTCCGCGAGAGCCGATTCTCATCGGTCTTCGCATCGGGCGTCTATGCCGGAGAGTGGCGGCGGCTTTGTGCGTCCCAGTTCGCCGTAGAACTCAAAGAGGGGCCTGCGCAAGCCCTTATCACGTGGTAGTTCCATGAACAGCGTGGGCCGTATCGGTGCATTCCTCATAGGTTTCAGCCGGCGCGAGAGTACCGTACTTATCATCGCGGCGGTCGGTATCGGCATGTTCTCCGGGATGGCATACCTCCTCTTCAGCGGGTTGATCGAACTTCTGAGTCGCCTCCTGCTGGGGGTTGCCACCAGCGATGCAGTGAACGGTTTTCGCGCCCTTCCCTTGCCGTTGCGGATACTCCTGCCGTTGGCCGGTGTTTCGGCAGGCGGGTTCCTGATACGTTATTTTTCCAAGGAGAGCGCCGGGACCGGCGTGGGTCTGTTGCTCAAAACCATTCGTCTCAAGAACGGTATCCTGCCGCATCTGCTCGCGCCGTTCAAGCTGGTGACGGCGGCACTCTCTATCGCCTGTGGCGCGCCGCTCGGTCTTGAAGGGCCGGTCATCGTCATCAGTTCCTCCATCGGATCCTCGGTGGGACAGCTACTCAAAGTCGGCTATTCACGCATGAAGCTCCTGCTCGGTTGCGGATCGGCCGCCGGACTCGCCGTCGCCTTCAACGCCCCCATCGCCGGGACGATCTTCGCCGTCGAGACGGTCATGGGCAACTATGCCATCGGAACGCTCACGCCGGTGGTGGTGGCCGCCGCCACGGCGAGCTTCTTCGGCGCCTACTTCCTGCCGGGACATGAGGCGCTTCCGTTCAGCCGGATAGCGCAGATATACGGCGCCGATGCCGTCTCGTCGACCGCGATACATTCGGCTACCGAGATATTCCTCTATCTGGCGCTCGGTATCATCTGCGCCCTCATGGGAGTGGCGCTCATAAAAGCGACGGCGGCCGTGACCGACCGGCTGGAGCCGATTAAGAAACGAATCCCCGAATATCTGCATGCGCCGCTCATATTGTTGCCGTTTGCCTTGGTCGTGCCGTTCGTTCCTTCGTTGTTCGGTCTGGGCAAGGATGTCATTGTCGACGGTTTTGCGTGGGGACCGTGGGTGCTTGTCGGGATTGCGCTCCTGAAACTTGTGTTCCTGCCGATCGCCTTCTCGAGCGGAGCTTCGGGCGGCATTTTCTTTCCCATCCTGTTCGTCGGATTCATCTTCGGACTCGGGTTCGGAAAACTCATGCCGCTCATCTTTTTCGATCTTCCCGTCGGGAGCGCCTACTCCTTCGCCGCGGTCGGCACCGGGGCTCTTCTCGGCGCGGCGACCCAAGAGCCGATAACCAGTTTTCTGCTCGTCTTTGAGATCACCCGCGATTACACCATACTTCCCGCGCTGATGCTGGCGACGGTGGTCAGCGTTTTCATATCGCGATCGCTCTCCTCCGTTTCGATATACAACTACCAGTTGGTCCGCGAGGGGATCATGACCGATGCCGGCGAGGAGACCTCTCTGATGCACGAGACCAAGGTCGAGGTCTGCTACAAAAAGGACTGTGTGCGTGCGGCGCCCCATGAACCGCTCAGCGCGGTGGTCGACCGGATGCGCGAAATGGAGCGGTTCGAGGCATATGTCGTGGATGCCGACGGCCGCTATCTGGGCGCCATCAACGCGGTGCTCACCAGTTCGCGCGAGGTACAGTACGGCCTCATCAGCCCTGTGGTGGTCGCCAATGATCTCATCAATACGGCGTTCCCCACGGTGCGTCCCGGCGACAGTATCGCGCAGGCGATGCGCAAGACCGCCGAATACGACGTCATCGAGATACCGGTGGTGAGCGACGACGGGAAACTGCTGGGCTGTATCCACGAACACGACATCATCGCCTTTTACGAACGGGAGATCCTCTCCAAGGCGCATCTGGTCAAAATGGTGGGCCAGCATGAGGAACAGCACCAGCATCAGATACGCTTGGCCGGCGATTTCGTCATCGAGACCATTACGGCGCAGGGAGAATTGGTCGGCCGCAATCTCATAGAACTGAAACTGCGTCAGCGGTTCGGCGTGCAGGTGCTCGCGGTCCGCGAAAAAGGGAGCGAACGCGGCATCATAGAGCCCGAACGGTTGCTGGCGGCGGGCGATACGCTCATCGTGGCCGGTCGGCGCGAGGAGATGGCCGCTCTCCGAGCGGCGTTCAACGGCGAATAAGCGGCACTATGTTTGACAAACCGCACCGGAAATGATACGTTGGGCGGTGCTTTATTGTAGGTAACGCGCGAAGGCCGCATGACGATACCGGATTTTTCCTCCAGAGAAATAGAACTCAAAGAAAAAAAAGAGCCCTTTATCGGGGTCACCATTAGTGAGCGCTACCTGATAACGAGCATGATCGGCTCAGGGGGGATGGGGAACGTCTATCTCGCCGAGCATGTACTGCTCAAGAAGAAGGTCGCTGTCAAGATACTTCATTTCGAGCTTTCCAAGAACAAAGACACCCTCGAGCGGTTCAAACGCGAGGCGATAGCGGCAAGCAACATAGGCCAGTCGAACATCGTCGATGTCACCGATTTCGGTTATACCGAACAGGGGAACGCCTTCTTCGTGATGGAATATGTCGAAGGCGAATCGCTGGCCGAGATCATCAAGAAGCGCGCCCCGCTTCCCCTGCATCATGTCATCGCCATATCGGCGCAGGTGGCGCTCGCGCTTTACAATGCTCACGGCAAGGGGATCGTTCACCGCGATATGAAGCCGGAGAACATTCTCATCACGTCGAAGGATGAGATATCTCCTTTTGTCAAGATCGTGGATTTTGGCATCTCGAAGATCATCGGAACCAACGTGACCTCGCGCAAGGAGCGGACGCTCACCAAGACCGGCGCGATCTTCGGAACCCCCGAGTATATGTCCCCGGAGCAGGCAGGCGGCCAACAGATTGATACGCGGACCGACATCTATTCGCTGGGCGTCATGATGTACGAGATGCTGACCGGCAAACTGCCATTCACCGACCAGAATTACATGAAGGTGCTTCACAAGCATCAGTACGAAATACCCGATCTCCCTTCTTCGAAAGAACAGACGGTCCCTGCCGAGATGGATGCCATCGTGATGCGTTGTCTCGAGAAAAACGCGGCGAATCGTTATCCTACGATGCTCGATCTCATCGCCGATCTCAAACGGGTTTACACGCAATATGGGCTCGAAAAACGGATAAATCTGGCGTTTCTTCTCAATTCGACCGTCATCTCGCGCACCGAGGGCGATGATCCGTCGCCGACCGCCAAGGAGACACCATCGGAACGCGACATGCTCCTGATGCTCAATCAGGGAACGATGGCGGGCCGTCACCGCGAACGGACCGATACGGTCGCCTCGGTAAAGAAGAAGTCGACCTTCATCACCGTGGTCGTCATATTGGTGCTCTTGTTGGTTGCGACGGTGCTTATCTACCGTACAGTTACTAAGAAAACGGACATCCTTGTGGCGGAGCGGTCACAGGGAGAGGACCCAAAGACGAATCCGCCGAAGGAGGAAGGAAAGGTCAAGCAGAAGGAACTGGAACGCAAACAGTCCCCGAAGGAGCAGGAGCCGAAGACCTACAGCGGCAAAAAACCGGTTGGCGGCAAAAAGACCATCCTGCTTACCGTCAATGCCAATGTCGACGGAGTAACGGTCGTCAACAACGAGACCGGTAAGGTGCTCTGCGTTACGCCCTGCAAGACCCGTCTGCCCAAGAATGAGGGGGCGGTTATGGTGCTCGGCTTCCAAAAGGACGATTTCAACATACGGCCTATGGCCATAGCGCTCGACCGCGACATGACGGTCAACGTAGATCTCAAACAACTTCAGTAATTGCGGGAGGTGACCATGTCCAAAAAGATATTCGTCCTCGATACGAATGTCATCCTCTCCGATCCCAAGGCGATCTTCAACTTTGAGGAGAACGACATCGTCATTCCGCTGGTGGTCGTCGAGGAACTCGACAAATTCAAGAAGGACATGAATCAGATCGGCCTTGCGGCACGTTCGTTCGCCCGCTATATCGACAGCATTCGTAAACGCGGCAGTCTGCTGGCGGGCGTGCAACTCAAAGAAGGGGGGTCGATACGGATAGACCTTGCGTCGAAGGTCGATCTGCCGGCGCTCGATCTAGGCGGATCCTACGCCGACAACATCATTCTCTCGAGCGCCTACCGCGTTACCAAGGAGAATCCGAACGTGCCGGTGGTGCTGGTCAGTAAGGATATCAACATGCGCATCAAGGCCGATGCGCTCGGCATTCAAGCCGAAACCTACAAGAATGAAACGATCAATTTTACCAGCCTTCATAAGGGATTTGAGTCGCTCGAGGTGCCGGGCGAGGTGATCGACCGCATTTATCAACAGAAAAAACTGCCGCTCGACGACGCGCTTGCCGCACCCTTCCAGAAAGGCTTTGCGAACCAGTTCTTCATGCTCAAGGACGCTGCCAACGAACAGCATCAGGCGATCGTTCGCATCGACCCGTTCGACAAGGCGCTCGTTCCGCTCAAACAATACAAATCGGTCTGGGGCATTTCGGCCCGCAATATGGGGCAGAAGATGGCGCTCGATCTGCTATTGGACGATCGTGTGAAGCTGGTGTCGCTCATCGGCATCGCCGGCACCGGGAAGACGCTGCTGGCCATCGCGGCGGGGCTGGTAAAATGCCTTGACGAAGGGGTCTATACTCGAATGCTTGTCGCCCGTCCGATCTATCCGATGGGCCGTGATATCGGCTACCTGCCCGGCACGGTTAATGAAAAACTCAAACCGTGGATGCAGCCGGTCTTCGACAACCTCGAATACCTGTTGGCCGGCTACGATTCGACCAACTTCGGCAAGATGAACGATCTGCTGAACTCGGGTGTTATCGAGGTCGAGGCGCTTACGTACATCCGTGGTCGCAGCATCCCCGAACAGTTCATCATCGTCGATGAGGCGCAGAATCTGACGCCGCACGAGGTGAAGACCATCGTGTCGCGTGTCGGCGAGAACACCAAGATAGTCCTGACCGGCGACCCGTTCCAGATAGACAACCCCTACATGAACGAATCGAATAACGGTCTTTCCTACATCGTCGACAAGTTCAAGGAATTCCATCTGGCGGGCCACATCATACTCGAAAAGGGCGAGCGTTCGGCGCTTGCGAACGCGGCGGCGGAGCTGCTGTAAGAAACGATGCTTATCGCCCTCATCTCGGACATACACGGCAACCTTCCGGCGCTTGAGGCGGTCATCCGCCGTATCGCCGGAATCAAGCCCGACCGGCTCTATTTCCTCGGCGATGCGGTGGGGTATGGGCCGTGGCCGGCCGAATCGGTCGAGATCCTGCGCCGTAACGTACATGGTGGAGTGCTCGGCAATCATGATGCCGGCGCGGCGCGTAAGGTCGACGTGTCGAGCTATTATGATGCTATCCGTTATGTCATCGAATGGTCGCGCGATCAACTGAACGAAGAACAGAAGAAGTTCCTCGGTGACCTGAAATACATTTACAACGATGATACGGGGCTCATCCTCTGTTCGCACGGATCGCCGCGGATGCCCGAACGGTTCGATTATCTTTACAGCAAGGAAACGGTCGAACGGCTGTATGAGGTGGAACCCTTTTTGCGACGCATCACTTTTGTTGCTCATTCTCATTTCTTCAACTACTTCGTTCTGACCGGGAATGGCCGTTCAGTGGAACTGGATCTTGCATCGGGGCGCATCGACATCGACTTTCCTTATCCGTCGGTTTGCGTCATCGGGTCGGTCGGCCAGCCGCGTGATGGCGACAAGCGTGCCGGATTCGTCACCTTCGACACCGAGAAGATGTCGGTCCATTTCCACCGCGTCGAGTACGATGTGGAAAAAACGGTGAACCAGATACGCAAACTGAAACTGCCGCGCAGTTTCGCCGATCGTCTGCTAGAAGGACATTAGCATGTATTGGCATATCTTCGACGGACCGCAACAGTACGGTGAAATGCTAACGTTGCAAGAACGGTTCCGTGACCGTGTGCTAGCCGGTGAGTTGGACGAGGGGATCGTGCTGTTCCTCGAGCATGCGCCGGTCTATACCCTCGGGATCCGCGGCGTTGAGAAACATATCCTCATGCCCGAAGCGGAACGGGAGCGGCGCGGTATCGCCCTGTACCGTACCCGGCGCGGTGGCGATGTGACCTACCACGGTCCCGGCCAGCTGGTGATCTATCCGATACTCGATCTGCGTCGTTGTCATTTCGGTTCGGTGAAGGAATTCGTCGTGTGGTGGGGGAGCGGTATGGCGGCGGTGTTGGAACAACGGTACGGCATCGCGGCCCGGTGGAACGAGAAAAAGACCGGGGTGTGGGTCGGCCGCAACAAGATAGCGGCGGTCGGTCTCCACGTGAAAAAGGGGGTCTCAGCGCATGGCTTTGCGCTCAACTGTGATCCCGATCTGACTCATTTCACCGGCATAATCCCCTGCGGCATCACCGACGGCGGAGTGACCTCGATACGCCGCGAACGAGGAGCGTCGCCGCGACCGGCGGAGCTGGCGCATGAGTTGGTCGCTATGCTGGCGGAACGATTTGGTACCGACAACTTGAGGGAGTATCCGATATCATGATCGCACGCATCGCTTTCTGTCTCTGCACGGCGTTCATCATCGCCTGTGCTTCGTCGGGCGGCGACACGGTGAAAGGTCCGGCGCAGGACTATCGCGACTCGGCCCGGCTCTATATGCCGCTCGCGGTGGGGAATCAATGGACCTACACGCTTGATTATCTTGGTCAGGCGGGAGAAATGACCATAGAGATCGTTCGACAGGAGGGGGAGTGGTTCGTGGATAATCACGGCACCTCGCTGACCGTCGATCGGCGCGGGGTACGGGATCGCGACCGCTATCTTGTCACCTTTCCGTTGTTGGAGAAACGTTCGTGGGTCGCTTTTATTTCCCCGACCCAGCAAGAGACCCGTACGATACTCTCGGTCGACACGCCGGTCCAGACCCCTGCCGGAAACTTCGAGGGAGCGGTCGCGATAGAGGCTACAACCTCTGCGGGTAAGGATTTGCTGCTGAAGTCGGTCCATTATATTGTTCCCAAGATCGGCATTGTAAAGATAGAGACCTTCATCGTGGATGCCCGTGACGGTACGACCAAGCGGCAAACGCAAACGCTTTTAAAAAGTTGGCAGATAAAAAACGAGGAGAAAAGTTGACATTGTTATGGATAATTGTTACATAATTAGCATGAAATGTTATTCTAATTAAGTATAGTTATGTAGCCTTGCGGAGGCAGCGATGAAAAACCTGCTGATTTCGTTCGTGATAGTTTTTGCCGTGGTACTCGCGGCGCAGGAGTCGCCGGGGAACGCCGAAGAGGTGCCGGTGCCCCCCTTCATCGATCTGAACAAGGCCGATTTCACGCAGGCGCCCGATGAGCATGAGGTGGGCGCGGGTGACACACTGTGGGACCTTTCGGAGAAATACCTGAAGAGTCCGTGGTATTGGCCGAAGATATGGTCGATCAACCCACAGGTCAAGAACCCGCATCTCATCTATCCCGGAGATAAGATATACTTCAAGGGCACTGGAGAGATCATGATGCCGCCGACTGAGGAGGGTGGTCTTTCAGTGGGTGAGGGGAGTGAGACCTCTGAAGATCAAGAGACCGACGAAACGGCGCGTACCGGTAAAACACTCGATGATAAACCGGAGAACTATAAAGACTATGTGAAGCTCGGCGGCAAGTATCGTATCGACCGGTTCAGTCAGGTGAATGACACCCTGCTCGATGTTCCCCACCGCGGATTCATATCTGATGAGGGTATCAAAACGGCTGGTAAGATCATGGCGGCCTTCGAGCAGAAAGAGCTTCTGGCCACCGAGGACAACTGTTATGTTCAGTTCGATGGCAAGAAACTGGCGGTGGGTGATTATCTGGAATTCTTCCGCATCGAGGAAAAGATAAAACATCCGGCGACCAATGATGTGGTCGGTAACCGCATCGAGATAACGGGCAAGGGAAAGATCGTCGATGTCAATCAGGCGGGCATCGCAACGGTCAAGATCGTCAAGGCATATACGTCGGTCGAGCGTGGCGACAGCGTTCGTGAATTCCAAGAATATAAAACCAATATCCCGTTGGTAGCTCTGTCAAGCAAGATAGAGGTGATGATCCTCACCGGATACGATCCGGTCATTTATTTCGGCGACAACTATTTGATCTACCTCGATAAGGGCCTCAAAGAAGGGTTGCGTGAAGGCAATATGCTTACGGTGCATCGGCGGCAGGACGGCTTGAATACGCTCGAGAAAGAGGATGTGCTGAAACTTCCGCTCGAACCGGTCGGCGAGATCGTTATCGTCAGAACCGAACCCCACACCTCGGTCGCCATTATAACCAAAAGTGTGCTCGGACTCGAGCGCGGTGATGTAGCAACGGCGACCACTCTTGACTGATCGTTTCTTCATTTTTCTGACCACGGCCCTTATCGGTTCCGTGGCAATAGGGTATGTTTTCCTTAACGAGCTTTTCATAGAGGGATATCGAGCGTCGCCCATGGCACAGGATGCTGTTTGGGCGAACGACATGGCAAAGGATATCGAGGCGATTCAGGACATCACATACGGAATATATCCTGCCGATGCGATCAAGATGCAGCCTGCGGTATCGCGGATCGCGGAGCGATACGCGCGCCATCTGACCGAGGTATCCGATCGGCTCGATCCGCTCCTGAAAGTACGACTGACGACCTACAGCGAGCGATCATGGTCGGCGTTGGATCGCTGGGGATCAGAGACCGGGTTGGGCGAGGCCGAAATCTCGCAACTTCGTAGCGATCTCAAGGTGCTCAGAAAGATACTGGTGCTGGCGGGCAAACGGCTGGAAAAGGAGGCTCTTGCCGAACGGCGCGAAGGGCTGTTATTCAAAGCGCGGATGACGGCCGGGATGTTCGGCGCGGTCTTTTTGTTCGCTTTTGCCGGGATTGTTATGGCATGGCGAAGTAAACGACGATTGATCTCGGTCGCCAAACGGATCGGTCTTCCTGCGGCGGGCGCGTCGGAACTCATGACCCACGCGGAACGGATCGGTGATGAACGGGTCTCGGCCGAGAGCGCCGATCGCAAGGAGTTGACCCGGGAACGGACGATACTCAAACGGTACCGCGATATCCTCGATTCTCTGCAGGCGGGTATCGTCGCCGCCGACGCCGCGTCGGAGCGGGTGCTGTTCGTCAACACCGTTTTCCATGAATGGTTCGGCACCGGACCGGAGTTCATCGGGGAACCGCTGAAGGCGGTCATCGCGAAGAGCGGCGTCGACATCGCCCTGCCGGGGAAACTGCCGCACGCCGGGAAAACCTACTGGCGCGATGTGACGGCGGTCGCCGGGACGGTGCTGTATGTCGTGCGCGACATCAGCGAACAGGAACGGCTCGCCAGCCGTCTGCTCAATTCGGAGCGGCTCATTTCGATCGGCGAGATGGCCTCGAAGGTTACCCACGAGATACGCAACCCGCTCTCGACGGTGAAACTCAACGCCGAATATATCGCCGACAACGCGAAGAAGATGACCCCCGACGAACTGGCCGCCTCGATAGCGCTCATCGTCAAGGAAGTAATACGGCTCGAGGAGATCACCGACCGCTACATGGGAATGGTGCGTTACCGGGCTGAGGATGAGCCGGCGCAGAAGACGCTCTTGCCCGAGGCCTTGAACGATCTGCTCAAATTCCACGAGGGCGAGTTCCGCAAACGGAGCATTACGCTGGATGTAGCGATGGTCCCCGATGTTGAACTGACCATCGCGCTCAATTCGTTCCGCGAGGTGATGCTCAATCTCCTCAAGAACGCATGGGAGGAATTGGGCGACGGCGGCCGCATCGCCGTGTCGGGAGCTATCGACGACCGCGTGATATGCCTGCGGATCGACGACAGCGGACGCGGCGTTCCGGCGGCGGAGCGCGAAAAGATATTCCGCAACTTCTACACCACCAAGCCGGGCGGCACCGGCATCGGGCTTTCCCATTCGCTGAAACTGGTCACCGAGGCGGGCGGCACCATCGCCGTGGAGGATTCGCCGCTGGGCGGCGCGCGTTTTATCGTTACGATACCGCGGGTGGTCGCGACCTGATCTTTACGGATAGATATTTATCTGGTTCGATATCCAGCGATCGTCGAAGAGCACCTCAAGCGTGAAGTCGAAGTGTTCCATGTCGTTGTAGGCCCAGACATGCTCGAACGGTGCCTGAAAGCCGATCTCGGCCGCCTTCATCACCTTGTTGGGCCGTCCGGCGATGGCCTCTATCTGTTCGCGCGTCATCCCCATGCCGAGGTTGAAGACCTTCTCGGCGTGCTTGGTGAGGAAGCGTATCTCGACGATGAGTCCGTTGCGGACGAAGAAGAGGATGTCGCGGTCGGTGTAGTCGAAGACCACATAGTCGTCGTTGGCGTTCTGGCCGCGCTTGGGGTAGACGGTCATCGTACCGTAGCCCATGTGCTTGAGGATGTAGTTCACCCGCTTGCCGAGGTATTCGCCCCAGTTGAAGATGATGCCGTGCGGCACCACGATCTCGTCGCTTTTCTGCGCCATGTCGTCACTCCTATGATCTGCCGTTCGTGAATTTATTTCTCAGTTTGGTCGCGAGCCACTGCGCCTGCACATCCTTCATGAGGAAGAGCGCCGTGAAGAAAAGGAGCCCGAAGATCGCCGTCACGATTGAGAGCGGCACGCCATAGGCGACTATCCGCCAGCCGTTCCCGGCGAACAGGCCATAGATATACGGTTTCAGGAAATAGAGCGGCACAGCGATGAGCGCCGACACCGCGAGGATGCGGACCATGTAGCCCACCGCGCGGAGCGTCATCGGCCCGAAGGCGTCGCGCTTCTTTCCGATGAGCGGCAGGACGAGAAAAAGGGTGTTGACCAGCGCGGCGAGCGTCGCGGCGATGGCGATGCCCGGACCTTTGAACGGGCCGACCAGCGCCAGACACAGCGCGATGTTGGCGCCGAACGACCACATCCCGGCCCAAGTGGGCGACTTGGTATCCTCCTGCGCGTAGAAAGCCGGGGCCAGCACCCGGTTGAGGGCGATGAAGTAGAGCCCCGCGATATGGCCGAGGAATATCGCGGCGGTGAGCGTCACCGAATCGTCGCCGAAAGCGCGCGCTTTGAAGATAAGGGTGATGATCTCGCGCGAATTCATGACCGCAAGGAGCGTCGCCGGGATGGTCACCAGCGCGATGGCGTTCACGCTGAAGAGCAGATGGCCGGTGAATTTCTCCCATTCGTTCCGCTTTGCGTTCTCCGACAGTTCGGTCAGCACCACCGTGCCGATAGAGACGGCGAAGACGCCGAGCAGTAGTTCGAGGAGCCGGTTACTGAACTGGAGCGAACTCACCACGCCGGTCCCGGCGGTGCTCGCGATGACCGACGAGGCGAGGACATTGACCTCGTAGGCCGCCATCCCGATGACGGTGGGGCCGACAAGGAAGAATATCTTGCGGACGCCGGGGTCGCGGAACGCCGCGGCGAGCGGCCGGAAAGAGAAGCGGAACCCCGCCTTGAGCACGAAGGGAAATTGGAGCAGCGCCTGTAGAGAGCCGCCGACGATGACGCCGACGGTCATGGCGCGCGCCGGGTTGTCCATGTAGGGCGACAGGAGGACGGTCGAGGCGATGATACAGCCGTTGAAGACCATCGGCACCGCGCCGGCGGGGCCGAAGATGTTGACGCTGTTGAGGATGCCCTGAAAGAAGGCGGCGATCGATATGAAGGCGAGATAGGGGAACATGATCCGGGTGAGGAACGCCGTTTCGCGCTGGATGTCGGGCGTCAGATCGGCATAAAAGGTGTCGATGATGCCGCCGGTGAAGAGGATGCCCAGCGTGACCGCCGTGACCACGAGGAAGGTGATCACCGTCAGGAACGCCGAAAGAAAGAGCCGTATCTTCTCTTTATTGTCCTCGATGAGGTAGCCCTTGAAGGTGGGGACGAAGGCGACCGCGATGCTTCCTTCGGCGAAGAGCTTGCGCATCAGATTGGGGAGCAGGAACGCGATGGTGAAGGCGTCGGAGAAGGCGGTGGTGCCGAGGTAGGCGGCCCGCACGATCTCGCGGATGAGCCCCATGACGCGGCTTCCGGCGGTGAGGAAGACCAACTTCAGACTATGGCGGACGATGCTTTTGGTGTTCACTGTACCTTCATGAGCGTCGGATCGACGACATCTTTTTCCTCGACGGTGGTGGTCGGTTCGGTCCCGGCGACGAAGTGCATCATGCGTCCCGTTTCGCTCACCAAGCCCGTTTTGCGGTCTATCTGCACCGACACGATGCCGGGCGGCCGCCGGAAATCGGTCTTCGGGAAATTGGCGAGATAACGGCCCATGAAGTCTATCCAGATCGGGAGCGCCGCCTTGGAGCCCGATTCGCTGGGGCCCAGCGTGATGCCATGCTGATCGTTGCCCAGCCACACCCCGGCGATGAATTCGGGCGAGAAGCCGATGAACCACGCATCGAAGCTGTCGTTGGTGGTGCCGGTCTTGCCGCCGATATTGCGGCCGAGGACCGCCGCCTGCGCGCCAGTGCCGAAGATGGTCACATCCTGCAGTATCCGCGTCATGATGTAGGCGGACTGCGGCGACATGTTCTGCTCCTCGGGGCGTTTGGCGAAGAAGAGCATCCGCTCTATCTTCTCGGCGGCCGACAGGTAGGGATCGTAGAAGACGGTATTGTTCTCAAGGAGCGCGCCGTTACGGTCGACAACCTTGCGGATGTAGGTCGTATGCGGTTTCTTGCCCTGATTCGGGAAGTGCGAATAGGCGTCGGTGAGTTCGTCGAGCGTCAGGCACGAGGCGCCGAGCACCGTGCCGAACTCGGGTCGCAGGACGCTTTTGATTCCCAGTTTTTTGGCAAAGTCGAGCCCGTAGGGGATGCCGATATCCATGAACATCCTGACCGCCGGCGCGTTCATCGACTGAACGATCGCCTCCCACAGCGTCACCTCGCCCTTGAAGGTTTCGTCGTGGTTCTCCGGTTTGAAGTTCATGTCGGTGACGGCGACCGGTGCATCGAGCAGCATCGTGGCGGGAGTGAATTTAAGTTTTTTCTCTTCGTCTTTCTGTTCCAGCGCCCCGGCGTAGAAGACCGGCTTCATCGCCGAACCGGGTTGGCGGCATGCCTGCGAGGTACGGTCGAATTCGCTTTGTTCAAAATCGTAACCGCCCATCACGGCGCGGATGTAGCCGGAATAAGGGTCCTTCACTATGGCGGCGCCTTGCGGCACCGGTATCTGTTCGAGCGCAAAGAAGAAATCGGTCGGGAGCGGCTTGTCGAAGCGGCGGTGGTCGAAGTCATCGCTTGCTCCATCGGTGTCGGTGGGCCGCACGATGATGATGTCGCCCGGCTTCAAAACTTGAGCGGTCGAGGTGATCGCGGCCCAGCCGCCGAGGGGGTTGTAGGGGCGTGCCCACTGCAAGTGCTTGAGGTAGAGCGGTTTCTTCACCTCGCCGACCTGTATGAGCGCCTTGTCCTTCTCGGCCGAGAGCACCACCCCCTGATAGATGACGCCGCGCACCATCGTTTCGGGCAGTATCTCGCCGAAGAATTTGCGATGTTTTGCCAGATAGCGATCAAGTTCCTTTTTGAGGTCGATGCGATAGAGCGGGCCGGTGTAGCCCTGTCGCCGCGCGAGAGCCCGCAGGCCGGTGTAGACCGCCTCGTCCATCATTTGCGAGGCGCGGACATCCACGGTGGTCGACACGACCAGCCCTTGCTGATACAACTGATCGTTGCCGTAGGTCGTCTGCAGATGACGGCGCACCTTTTCGCTGAAGTAGGGCGCCTTGTCGAGGAAATAGTCCTTCATCGGGGTGACGAACATCGGCGTCGCATGAGCCTCGTCGTACTGTTCCTTGGTGATGTATTTCTCGGCGAACATGCGGCCCAGCACATAGTCGCGCCGTTTCTTGGCCTTTTCGGGATTGTTCTTAGGCGACGCCTCGGAAGGATATTTCGGCAGGCCAGCGAGCGTCGCCATCTCGGCCAGATCGAGTTCCCACACGTGCTTCGAGAAATAGGTGAGCGCCGCCGACTCGACGCCGTAGGCGCCGCTGCCGAGGAATATCTCGTTGAGGTAGAGGTAAAGTATCTCCTCCTTGGTGAGCGCCCGCTCCAACTCCATTGCGAGCAGCATGTCCTTGAGTTTTCGGGTCATCGTCCGCTCGCTACCGACGAACGCCTTGGCGAGTTGCTGGGTGATGGTCGAGCCGCCCTGTTTGACGCCGGTGAATGCGTACTTGAGCGCGGCGCGCATCATCGCGACCGGATCGACCCCGCTGTGCTTGAAGAATTCGCCGTCTTCGCCGGCGACAAAGGCGAGCGACAGGAGCCGCGGGATCTTATCGTAGGGGACGATATTGCGTCGATTGTCCTGATAGAACTCGGCGACGAGCTGACCGTCATACGAATAGATTTTGGTTCCCTGCACCGGCTTGTAATCGGCGATGGTCTCTATCCGAGGGATCTGGCCTTTTAGGTAGCGGTAGCCGGCGAACAGGCCGACGATTCCGACTATGAACAGGGCGGCGAGGGTCCACAGGATGATCTTAGCGGGTTTCTTTTCCGTGAGGTATCTGTAGCGTTTCATCGCGTTTCTCCGAAAAGTTCACGGAACGCCGCCGCATAGCAGGGGCGTTTGAAATCGACCGCCAGCGCCAGCACCGCCGCCGGTTCTTCCCAGCGAAATGCGCGGAACTCATCGTTGGGTCGCAAGGTCGCCGTCGGCGCCGTCAGCCGGAACAGAAAATAGGTCTGCTCCTGCCCCGCAAAGCCGCGCGCGACGACCGCGCCGTTGGGTAGCCGATAGGAAAAAGGCCCCGATTTCCCCGCGAGCGTGACTTCGGCGGGGGTCAGCCCCGTCTCCTCGGCCAGTTCCCGCCACGCCGCCGTCTCGGCCTCTTCTCCGGTATCGATGCCGCCTTGAGGTAATTGCCAAGCGCCCGCAATATCGGTCCGTTCGCCGATGAGAATCTTTCCGGCGCCGTCGATGACGATCAGCGCCACATTGGGCCGCAGGTTCATGCGGACCTCTCGACGATGGCGCACGATTTTTCCGATTCCCACACCATCACCCGCTCCACCGAACAGGCGGGATCGCGTCCCGCCAGCTCGCGTTCCGCCTCGGTGAAAAGGTGGCGCGCGATATGTTCCGCGGTCGGATTTTCCTCGGTGAAAGGGGCGACCTCATTGATATCGTGGTGGTCGAGCCGGTCTAGTACTCGTAAAAGGATGGCGTCAAGATCCTTAAAATCGATGACGAAACCGTTCGGATCGAGTTCCGACCGTGAAACATACAGGCGAACCCGCCAATTATGGCCATGAACCTTCTCGCACTTACCGCGGTAGTTGCGGAGATGGTGCGCCGCGGAAAAGGTCGATTCGCGATACACAAGAAATCTCATTCATTCCTCCGATCGGCGCCGAACCGATCTTGCTATGGCGGGCCACTCTAGCACAAATGGCGAGTTGTTTCAACTTTCATGTGTTTCTCCCGGCGGCGGACAAAAAAACTTGAATTTTCGATTCTGTTCCCATAAGGTGTGGCGACAGTTGCACTCTTTGGAACATATGAGATGGAGGTTCAGTGATGATTCGTAGGTCAGTGAAGACGGTGTTCATCGTCCTGTCGCTTTTGATCCCGTTCGCCCTGTGCGCCGCTGATGATTTCGGCGATGAGTTTGGCGGCGGTGAGGAGCAGAAAAAAGTAGAAGAGGAGCCGTTCGACGCCGAAAAATCGGCGGCCGACAAGGAAGATGCCGATAAAAAGGCTCACGATCAGGCGATAAAAGATCTGCTGGGCGATACCCCCTCGGAAGAGCCTGCTAAGGAGGAAGAGGAAGAGGTCGCTCCCGCCAAGAAAGCGGAAGAAGAGGACGATATGGAAGAAGAGGGAGAGGAAGAGGCGCCGAAACCGAAGAAAAAAGAATCGGTGGACGATATCCTCGGCACCAAGAAGAAAGAAGAGAAAAAGGTTGCAAAGCCTGCCGCGCAGGGCCTTAAGCCGGTCGCTATGGTGAAGGGCGCCTTCAACTTCGGCAGTTACGCGAAGGATTTCGGCCAAGGCCTGATGTATGGTTCGGTCGACGAAGGCATCCTCGGCGCCGAATTTCTCGGCGAGGCGGTCTTTGCCAAGGCGACGATCAACGTCCGTACGCAGAACCCGCTCCTTTTCAGCGCTCCCAAGCCCACCGATTGGGGAACGACACACCCGGGCAAGGCCTATGACGGCTCCGGGGCGGTGCAGTACAATCCGCTCATGGACGATAACTACATCGTCAACAGCATAGTGCAGGGCCTGCCCTACGAAGTGTACGGCGGCATGAAATTGTTCGAGATGTTGACGATCCGCGCCGGCAAGATGATCCCCTCCTATGGTATCCTTGACAAATACCAGCACCTTGGTGTTGCGGTCGGTACTCCACTGGGCACTCGTCCGCTTCTCGCGGTCGAAGGCTGGATCCCCGAGACCGATGCCGGCTTCGCGCTGGGATTCGATTATGACCTCGACGACGAATCGGGCATCACCGCCGAACTCATGATGGGCACCGGCGTTATCCCCAACATATCGCAGTTCTGGCAGAGTCAGAAGACCATGGGCATGTATTTCAAGGGCGGCTACCGTTCCGAGATGATCACCGCCATGTTGGGATTCCAGTACCGCAACGATTACGAAGGGACGCTCGGCAAACAGGTTCCCTTCATCGGTTTTGGATTGGGCACGATATTCAGCTATGCCGGCTTTGAGACATGGTTGACGGTGGACTACACTCTTGCCAATCTCATCCGGACCGTGGGCGGCAGAGCGCTCGTGAGCGAAAAGACCGGCGGCTTGAACCTCTCTTTGATGCCGGCGTACAACCTGTCGCTCGATTACGGAGTCATCGACAAATTACAGTTCGGTGTCCGCTTCGATCTTAATTACGGCGTGTACAGCGAACTTGCCGGTGGCGGCAATTATCTGCACTGGTATTCGGCGGCCTCGGCCAGCGGCGCCAAGACCTATACCTTCAAAAATGACGCGATGCAGATGCGTTTCGGCGTTGCGATCAACCTGTTCGCCAAAGAATATGAATCGGTACGGTCGTTCGCCGGCTTTACCTTCATGATGCAACCGGCCACTCAGTTGGTCAATATGTCCGGCGCGGCCAACGATGTGAGCAGTTTCGGTTTCTATAACTTCGGTCTTCAGGGCGGCGCCGAATTCTGAGCGCGGCCATCGATGGATTTTTCAAGGCCCGGGAGACCGGGCCTTTTTTTTATTGACATCGGTCGCTCCGATTCCTATCATAAAAAACAACCGGTATTTCTAATAAACCGAGGAGGTGTGGTATGAAACGGATCATGGTCATGGCGCTGGCGGTGTTGGTCGTCATCGGCCTACTGGCTACGGCAGGTTGTTCGGGAAAACAAGAGGGAGACCGTCGCGAAGAGGCGCAGAAATTGTTTGAACAGGGACAATTCGGTCCCGCCAAACAACTGCTCATCGCCTTGAGGAGCAACTACCCGAATGACAAGCAGTTGCTGGATCTGGAGCATCAATGTGATGCCAAGATCGCCGAACAGAAATATGACGCGATCTGGAAAGAGGCCGAATCGAAGGACGATTATCAGGAATGGATCAAAGCGATGATCCGCATGAAAGAGGTCGAGAACTTCAATCGCGACATGGTGAAGGACCGCATCCAGAAGGCGACCCAGAAGGCGATAGACGCCGGCGCCCGCCAGCTTAAGGATGACGAACTGCTCGGTCTGCTCAATAAGCTGTACATGCGCTATCAGGTCATTTCCGACAAAGATCGGCTCATGTACATCACCATGTTCTACAACGAAGGGCGCTTCCCGCTCAAGGAATGGAAAGACACCTTCATCTCGAAATATCCCGAACTGCTCGATGACAACAACATGTTCGTCGGCTATCCGCGTCCCGAAAAACCGGCCGCCCCCGAAAAGAAGGGCGCCAAACCGGCGAAATAGGCTTCGCATCTTTTTTCGATAGTTGATCTCTTGCGCATCACCATAGAAAAGATCATCTCTTCCGGCGACGGTATCGGCTGGGGTGACGGTAAAACCTATTTTGTTCCCGGCGTACTTCCCGGTGAAACGGTCGAGATACGGGCGACGGAACGGATGCGCCGGGCCTTCCGGGCGACCGATTTTCGTATTGTGACGCCGAGTGCCGACCGCTGTGAACCTGCTTGCCCGCTGTTCGGGCGTTGCGGCGGGTGCGACTTTCTCCATATGAACACCGTAGCGCAGGAACGGGTGAAACGAGGTATTGTCGCCGACTTCTTTCATCAAAACGGCCGGCCGCTTTCGGTAGAACCGCGATTCGTGAACATCGGACAGTTCGGTCTCCGGACGCGGGCAAAGGTTCACATCGTCGGCGGGCATCCCGCATTTACCCGGCGCGCGTCTCACGAATTGGTGCCGTTCGCGGAATGTCCGCTTCTTCATCCCGGCCTCAACAAGATCATTCATGCCGATGCCGCAACCCGCTCTGAAGGTACGGTGTACTACGAATTCGCGCCGGGCAGCGGTGACTGGTCGCCGCGCGCCGCGGTGGTCGTCAAGGTGGTCAAGGGCGAACAGTTCCGCGTTTCGCGCGGCAGTTTCTTTCAAGCATCCGAGGAGGGCGCGTCGGCTCTGGTCACCCTATTCGGAGAACTTCTCAACGAGTTGCGTCCGTCCCGTGTGCTTGACCTGTTTTGCGGGGTCGGCCTTTTCTCTCTTTTTGCGGCCCGGCGGGGTGCAACGGTGACCGGGATGGAGCTATCGGAGAAGGCGGGGGAGGATTTTGCCGCCAATCTCGGTGGAAAGGCGCAGTTCATACAGGCCGATCTCGGTCATGAGGTGCGATTGCCCCCGGCCGATCTCATAGTCGTCGATCCGCCGCGGACCGGTTTGCCGCCCGATCTGATCCCATCCATCACGGCGACGTCCGCCCGCGAGCTTTGTTATGTCTCCTGCGACGGGGCGACTTTCGTGCGCGATCTCGGGCGCCTCGAACTACAGGGAAGGTTCACTCTTGTGGACCTTACGATCATCGATCAGTTCCCCGCCACGCACCATATGGAACTGGTCGCCCGGCTCCGCAGAGAAACTTGACAATACCGTTGGCGCTATTATCATCCGACCGTTACGAGGCAACGATATCCTGAGGGATGCTATGAAGCGCGTACTGATCGTCGACGACGAGGTCGCTCTCGTTAAGTCGATGAAGAATTTCTTTCAGTTCAAGGGGGTCGACGCCCTTGTTGCCGTCACCGGCGAAGAGGCGCTCGAGATACTGAAAAAAGAAAAAGATATCGCGCTGGTCATCACCGACGTCATCATGCCGGGCATCAGCGGCATCGAACTGCTCAAGCGGATCAAGGAGATGAGTCCCTCGATACATGTCATCGTCATGACCGGCATGCTTTCGATAGAAAATACCGTATCTTCCCTTCAGAACGGGGCGAGCGACTATTTGCTCAAACCTTTTTCGAGTCTCGATTATGTGTGGGAAGTGGTGCGCAACTACCTCTGACGATCGATCTTCGCCAAACGCCGTTCCAGCCGTATCTTGAAGCGTGACTGCAGATCCTCTTCCGCATAGCGTGCCAGAGTCAGTATCCCGGTCTTGAAGGCCCGTACGTTCGAGCGGCCGTGGCCGATGCCGACCAGATGGTTGATGCCGAGCAATATCGCACTGCCGTAGCGGGTGTAGTCGAACCGCTGGAAGGCCGACCCGAAAAAGGTCTTGAAAAAGAATCCCGACATTTTCATCCAGTACTGATGGGGCGCTATCTTGGCCCGGATCAGATCGTAGATGGTCTCCGAAAGCCCTTCGATGACCTTGAGCGACACATTGCCGGTGAACCCGTCGGTGATGACTACTTCGGCCTCGGGGTTCTTGAAGAGCTGATTGCCTTCGATAAAGCCGCCGTAGTTGAGATGGCTCTTCACCAGTTCGGCCGCCTCGATGACCGACGGTTTGCCCTTGGTCATCTCTTCGCCGACGCTGAGTATCTTGACGCACGGCTTGTCCATGCCGGTGATGCAGTGAGAGAAGGCTTCGCCCAGAAGCGCGAAATGGAAGAGCGTCTCGGCCTTTGCCTCCATCGTCGCGCCGAGGTCGAGAAGTACGACCTTTTGCTGTCCCAGCGCCGGGAAAACGACCGTCAGCGCAGGCCGCGAGATACCCTTGATGGCGCCCGATATGAAGTAGGCGACCGCCACGGTGGCGCCGGTATTGCCCGCCGTGAAAAAGGCATCACCCTTGCCGTCGGCCAGCAGTTTCAGCCCCACATGAAGCGATGATCGGCTTTTTTTCCGGACCACCGCCGAAGGACTTTCATCCATCGCGATGTGTTCGGGGGCATGAACTATCTCGATATTGCGCGGGAGCGGCAGTCCATTCGGTATGGCGTTGCGGATATCGCGTTCCCGACCGACGAGGATGACCCGTAACAGCCGGTTCTCTCTGCAAGCGTGGATCGAGGCCTCGACGGGGACCGCCGGAAAGTGGTCGCCCCCCATCGCGTCGACGATGACGGTGGCGTACATGCCGACCGCTTACGCCTCTGCGCCGCCCTTGATGTCCTTGCCGCGGTACTGGCCGCAGGAAGAGCAGATGCGATGCGGCATCATGGTCTCGCCGCACTTGGGGCAGGTGCGCGCCGCGACGGGCGACAGCTTCGGGTGTCCCGCTCTGCGGGTACGGCCTCTGGCGCGCGAATGTTTCCGTTTTACCGTTGCCATGGTGGTCCTCCGTGGTTATCCTTAACCGTTGTTCATACAACCGCAGTCGACATCGTTGCGGTTCCTGCCGCAGACCGGGCAGAGCCCTTTGCACTCCTCGTCGCAGAGGATCTTCTGCGGTATATTCAGTACGATCGCCTCGCGGACGAAAGGGCCCAGTTCGATGGCGTCGCCGCTGTAGACATAATCCATATCGGGACTGCTCTGTTCCGGGAAGAGGATATACTGCTCCTTCACCTCGACCGACACTTCCACCGGAACGCCGCACCGGTCGCAGGCCGACTCGACGGCGAACTGACCGGCGAAGGTGAGCGATATCGTCTCGCCGGCGCGGTAGTGGGAAAGGGTCAGCTCATAGTTCCGTAAGGTGCTGCCGTTGTTCAGGGTCTCTCCGGTCAGGAGTTCATCGACGACGAGCTGACGCTCGCTCTCGGTGATATCAGGGAGATAGAGGAGCACGGATACCTCACAAAAAAACGCGTTCCGACTATAGTCACAAATCGCGGGGTGTCAAGAGTTTTGGCGGTCATCGGCGCGCGCCGTCGGTGGGTGTCGGGCAGATTTTTTTCAAAGGGAATCTTTCTTTATCGGGTTTTGTTGTTATACTACCTTTTGTAACTGCGCCGGGAGCGGCATGATCAATTTCCTCTACGCGATCCTCCTGTTCGGACTGGTCATCTTCGTGCACGAACTGGGTCATTTCCTTGTCGCCCGCCGTTTCAATGTAAAGATCTTTGTTTTTTCGCTCGGTTTCGGGTCGTCGCTCATCAGCTGGCGGCGCGGCGAGACCGAGTACCGTATCTCTGCGGTGCCGCTGGGCGGCTATGTCAAAATGCTCGGCGAGAACACGCCCGAAGAGGAGATCCCGTTGGAGGATCTGCCGCGCAGTTTCCAAGCGAAGGTGTGGTGGCAGAAATGCCTGATCGTACTGGCCGGGCCGACGATGAATATCCTGTTCGCGCTTTTCATTTATCTCTGCATATCGTTCTTCAACTATACCAGCGATGCGCCGGTGATCGAATTTATCGCTCCCGACGGCGCGGCGTTCTCTGCCGGTCTGCACGAGGGCGACCGCATTGTCGCCATGAACGGCACGACGACCGCCGTATGGGAGGATGTGCAGAACAATCTTCCCGAGCCGGTGAACGGCGCCTGTGCGCCGCTGACCCTTTCGGTCTTGCGCTGGCCTTCCGGTGCCGCCGAAGAGGTCGTTGTCAAACCGGAGAAACGGCGTTATGCCGATGTGCTGGGCGACGAGACGGAGCGCTGCATCATGGGTATCGCGGCGCTTCCGCGTGACTCCCGGCTCGCGTTCGTTGGGCCGGTGGAACAGTTGAAAGGGGGCGATCTTCTGCGGGCGGTCGACGGCAAACCGGTAACGCGCTGGTATGAGGCGGCGACGCTTCTTACGCCGGCGGCCCATACGCTTCAGGTCGAACGAGACGGCAAGAAGGTCGATCTTTCCCTGACCGCTGAACAGTCGGCGCAGGCGGTCGCGGTGATGCGGCACGGCGGCATGATCGTGGGACAGGTGGATGCCGATTCGGTCGCGAAAAAGGCCGACATCCAGCCGGGCGATCTTATCGTCGAGGCGAACGGTATCGCGACGGTAGCCCCGTTCGAATTCGTCAGCGAGCTCAAAAAGGCGAAAGAAGGCGACACGGTGCGGATAGCGCTTTACCGCGGCGGCGAACGGGTCGAAAAAGAGATCGTCATCGCGATAGATTCGAAGGACAATCAGTACACCGGCCAGAAAGAGACGAGCGTCCGCTGGGGCGCCCAGTTCCTCTTCAATTACGATATCGAGCCGACGCAGGCGCGCCGCGCCGATCCGGTCTCCTACTCGCTGCGGTACGCGGTAGGTGAGGCGTGGAACATATCGGTGCTGACGGTCAAGGGGATGTATTATCTCGTTGCCGGCAAACTGTCGGCCAAGTCGCTCGGCGGACCGATCCTCGTGTTCGATATCTCGCAGAAAGCGGCCGAACGGGGAGCGAAGGTGTTCCTGTCGGTCATGGCGATGATTAGCATCAATCTCGGCATCCTGAATCTTCTGCCGGTGCCGGTGCTTGACGGCGGCCACATGGTCATGTATGCGTGGGAAGGGCTGACTCGCCGCAAGATACCGGTCCGCGTCAAGGAATGGTCACTCCGGGTCGGGGTGGCGCTTCTCATGGGTCTCATGGTATTCGCGATGTTCAACGATATCAGTCGGTATATATCCATCTTCAGGAATGGGTAGGACATGACGCAGGAGGTGCTTATCTGGGACAGTTCCGCAGGGCACGCCCTCCTCTGGTGGCGTGCCGGCGAGCGGCAGGCGCGGCTCGTCAAGCGGTATGAGAAACGGTGCTTCCTTACCCAGTTCCCGCTATTCCTCGAACAGATCGCCGACACCCTTACGGTAGGTCCCGATACGACGGTCTACCTCGGCGCCGGTCCCGGCTCTTTCACCGGACTCAAGACCGGCATCGCGGTTCTCGGCGGTTTTCTCTATGCCCGCGGCGTGACGACGGTGCGGCTGGTCTCGTCGCTCGATATCAGTTCACTCCGGGTTCCCCTTATCGAGGGAGCGCTTCATGTCGTCGCGCGGCCGTTCAACGACAACACGCTGTTCCTTTCGGCGTTCGAATGGCGCGCCGGCAGGCGCCACAGCGTTATCACGGAACGTGCGGTGCCGGGCGGAGAACTTGCCGCGATCCTCACCTCTCATGCCGTGCGTTCCGCCGTCCTCATTGCCGACGCCGATCTACCGCCGGTCATTGAAGAGCACTTCTCCCGTCTGTTCCCCGACCTGCGCCGCGCTTGCCCTGACGGCGATATCGACTTTGATCTGCTCCCGACGCTTCCGCTCCGGTCGACCGCCGACCTGCGGAGCGATCCGTTGTTGCTTGAGTATATGGCCACCCCTGCCGATCTGCAGGGGGAACATACTGCGTATTATGTTTCGATGAACTGACCGAAGGAGGTGTTGCCATGCAGCAGTACAAGGTCGTCCCGGCTCAGGAGATCGAAAAAAGGCTCCACAAGACCATTCAGGAGCATTCCGACCTCAATGAACGGGTCGACGCGCTGGCGAAGAAAGATGTGATGACCCCGGATGAGGAGATGGAGCTGAAGCGGCTCCGCAAACTCAAACTCTATAAAAAAGACATGATCGCCTACCTTACGACGATGATGAAGGCTGCCCCGGAGTGATCGAGGCCCCCTGGGCCTTCCTTTTCGGTGAACGATATGTCGCCAATTTTTTGACATGGATACGGAGTAGTGTTAGTATAGCCGCGTTATTGGCGCAAGGAACACGGGTACGGAGGATATGATGGCACGACTGTTGGCCTTTCTGCTGTTGATCGCGTTCGTCGGGTCGGGCGGACCGCTCTATGCTGCGAAAAAGAAATTTACTCCCGAAGGCGGAGTGGAGGAAAAGCAGAGCGAAGAGAAAGCGGCTCCGGCCGATATAAAAAAGGGTAAGGAAAAGGCGCCAAAGAAGAAGGCGGAGAAGAAAAAGGAGGAACCGGCACAGAAGCCGGCCGCGGTCGCTGAACCGGCGCTTGCGCCGATAGCGAAACCCGCTCCCACTCCTGCAAATCCGACGCCTGCCCCCAAAGCCGAAGAGAAATCGGCGGCCGCGCCGACCGCAACGACCGCGCCGAAGGTTGAAGAGAAGCCGACGATCGCGCCGGCCGTTGCACCGGCTCCAGCCCCGAAGGTCGAAGAAAAATCGCCGACGCCGGTCGCTAAGGGTGATCCGGTTGTTCTGACCGGTGTGGTCGCCGATGCGGACACGAAGAGTCCTTTGGTCGGCGCAAAAGTGACCACCAATACTTTTCCCTATCCGGCGCTGACAGTGAAGGACGGTTCATTCAAATATCCCATGAAACTGAAACCCGGCATCTACAAATTGGAGGTCGTCGCCCCGGGATATAAGCCTTTTCAGATCGATGTCGAGGTTGTTGCCGGCATGAAGGAATTGCCGGTTAAAATATGGATGGCGCTCGAGGCGTCCGCACTGCGATCGCTTGCTGAACATCCTGATGGGAAACCGTTTGAAACGGCAGGATTGCGCGGCGCGGAAAAGGTATTGTCGGCACAGCAGTCGGTCGAGAAAACGATGACGGCGCAAAAACCGATCTATGTCATCACCGGTCATCTCAAGGACGCAAAGACTTCGGCACCGGTAAGCGGCGCCATAGTGCTTAAGGAGCAGAATTTGCAAATACCGGTCGATGCGGAAGGGCAGTTCCTTCTGTCGCTTCAACCGGGAGAATACACGGCGTTGATACCCATCGTCGGGTATATTCCCGAAGAGAGGAAAATAACGGTTTCCGGCAACGGCGATGTTGTCTGGGAGCTGACCCCGGTCGATCGTATGGTACGAATGTACGGATACAACGAGAAAATGGCGAAAAGCGATGCTTCTCGTTTGGCCGATCTGCCCGGCGTGGCGGTGCTTGCGCCGACGCGTCGATATGACAGCGGCCTGACGATCATGGGATCGCCCGCAACCGAGAACGGGTACTATATCGAGGGATTCCAATCGCCGGCCGCCATCCATATGTTGGGGCGGGAAACGGTCATACATCCGGCGCTTATCCAGACCGCAGAGCTCTCTTACGGCGGGTTCTCTCCCGCTTATTTCGACGCTACCGGCGGCGTGGTCTCCCTGACCCTGCGCGATCCCCGCACTGATCGACTCGGCGGGCTGTTCGATCTGAGCTTGTTCGGCGTTTCCGTGTTGGCGGAAGGTCCTATCACCAACGCCGACTATTTTGCCGCCACCGTGAGTAAGGGTCTTACCGATCTTTTTCCGACCTTTTTTTACGGGGAAGGGAGCTCTCTCGTATATAACAATAACTATGATGTGACGATACTTTATCTACATAAATTTCCCGGTAATCATCGGCTCCGTGCGTATGTTTTCGGTGGGATGGACAGCATCGGAGTGCGGGCGGAACATTTACGCAATGCGGTCCCCGAACATGCCGGGGTCCTTTTCCCGTCTCAATTCTTCACGCGCCTTACGACCGATTATACGTATTCCTTCAAGGAACTTGACACAGAGATAGACAACCGCTTGGCGCTTTCCTATGAGAATCGCGATTGGCGATACGCGATGTATGCCGGAAGCGATTTCGGCCTGACGGCGCATCTTATCGAAGGTCTTGACGAATTCCACTGGAGATTCGATCCGCATAACAAGCTGACCATTGGCGGTGATATGCGGCTTGGTTTCTTTGATGTCTCGACTGAATATGTGTCGTTGCCGTTGGAGGGCGAGCCTTTTGCGATCAGGGTCTCGCAGAAGATCGATAGTCCGGGTTATCAACCCTACCTTCATCCGACGCTCTACGCGATGCACGAACTCTCCTACGCCGGGTTCACCATCCAGCCGGGATTTCTCCTCGCTCTTGACGCGCACAGTAAGAAGAACACCGAATTGTCGTTTGATCCGAGGCTCATGGTGCAATATCGTTTTGACGATTCGATGGCGTTGCGACTGTCGGGCGGTCTCTATTCGCGTCGTCCCGACTATGAGCTCGTGAGCGATCGATGGGGGACCGAGGATCTGCTCGCGGAACATTCGGCCCATGTCGTGCTTGGTTTCGAGAAGACCTTCCTGAATGCCTATACCGTCGAGGTGAAAGGTTTCTACAAACACCTTTACAATCTCATCCGGCGCTCGGGTGTCGATCTGCTTGAATACAACAATCTCGGCGAAGGCTACGCCGCCGGCGGTGTCTTGAACTTTAAGGCCGATATCGCCGATACCTTCACCGGCATGGTGGGTTATGCATTCGCCATTAGTCAGCGTAAGGATAGCGCGGTGCTTGATTACCGCTCCAGCGATGCCGATATCCCGCATACGTTCATTCTCACGGGACGTTGGACTCCCGCCAAGGAATGGGCTCTCCAAGGCCGATTCTCGCTCCGTTCCGGCGCTCCCCATTCGCGTTTCTCGGGTTCCGAGTTCATCGATGATGGCGTCGAGTCGCGATTCGAGCCTCTCCCCATCGTTGACGCGAATGGTCGCATCGTCCGCAATGATGCTCGTTACGACTTGGTTCATGAGCTTGATTTGCGCGGAGAATACACCTTCTTCCTCGAGGAGATGACGATAACCCTCTTTGCTGAAATGCGCGGGATCAGCGGTCTTTTTGATGGAAATGCGGTCGGCACGATTTATAACGCCGACTTTACGGAGGAGATCGACCTTTCGACCACCCCGGTTGTTGCAACGGTCGGATTGAGGGGAGAATTTTAGGTGAGGTGTGCTATGAGCAGAATAGTTATCTCGGTGCTTTTTGCCTCTCTTTGGGCGATCGTCGCCTGCAAAAACGATCATCTTGCCCCCGATTGGCGTATCGATGAACCACGCATATTGGCGATCCAGGCTGATCAACCGGTCTTTTCTCCGGGAGACACGGTCGAATTCTCTCTCCTTTTGGCCGGCATTGACCTTTTCAGCCGGACGAACACGACCATAGAATGGGGCTTGGGAAATGTGTTGCGAAGCGTCCCTGCCGACCGGTCTGCGCAGTTCGACATACCGCTCGCGGGCGATATCGATTCTTACTTCGGCGCCGATATCGCAGGCCAATATACGGCGACCGGGAAGGCATCTGTCGAATTGAGAGTCGTTGTACGACTTGCTGACGGCACGGTCCTTCCCGCCCATAAAAAACTCTTGCTTGCTAAGCCGTCAATCGTTCAATCGTTACAATATCAGAGCCCTGTTATCGAACAGATACTGGTCAACATCTCCGGTCAGCAGACCATGCCGATCGTTGCGGGGATGCCGATCTATCTCTCTTCTTCATCCAAGGGCAACATCACTTTATCGGCCGATCTCGGGGAGAATTCTGCGGTGGAAGTTTATGGGTACCGCTGGTATGTTGAGTCGATGATGTCGGCCGAAAAGCCGACTATAATTGACGGTGCATTTTCCCCCAAGGTTGAGATAGCCCTTCCTGATCTGGGTTCGTTCATAGTACACCTGATCGTTGAGGACCGTTCTGAAGAGGTGAAGGATCCCCTGTATCATGGAGGACTTGATTTTGTTTCTTTCACGGTTGGGGTTGGGGCCGATACTGCCGATGCCGATGCGATGTTCGCAGAAGAGGATATCACGGATGATGTCGGGTTTGACCAAGGCCCGCTCGTTGATGACGACCAACTTCTTGCCGATTAGCCGGATTCGCTCGCCTCTCTGTCAAACTGATCTGACATTTTGACATCTTGTCAAGATGGGCTACCTTTAATGGCATTAATACCTTAATATCATTATATGCGTTCGCTGGCATGGCAGTTGCTTAATCGTGCCCCGTTTTTATGGATTTTCGGAGTCGCGCGTGAGGAATCGAACGGTACTTGGCTTGTTGTTGTTTGTATCTCTTTCCTTTATGTTTTTCTCCGTTTATGCGTTGCTTTTTGCCTTCATTGTCAAGGATGAGCCGGAGCGTTCTGACGGAAAGACTACCCAGAAAAAAACAACGATGGAAGAAGTGCGATCCGAAGAGATGATGTACTTCGGGTCCAAAAGTCAGAGTGAGGCTGTGCCCAATGTATTCGACATGACGATGCGACAAGTTGCCTTCAGTGATGAAGAGAATCCCGAATCTCTTTCCAAGCCCAAGGAGGTCTCGGTCGAGGAGATAAACGCACTGCTTGAGACACCGGAGCGCTGTATGGCCTTTCCCGGGGCGACACTTCTGGGTACGGCGGTCGCGATTCCGGAGGCGGAATCGTTTGCGACCATAGCCTCTTCTTCGCCGAAAGGGCAGATCGACGGGCGTAGCGGTGCCGCCGCCGGTGGTGACATGGTGATGGTCATGCGGATCGATGATGAGATCGATCCCGGCACCGTGTTGGCCGCGATACGGCGCAACCTTGTTGCATTCAAAACGCCGGGAGGTATCCGTTGCTTGGGTGAAAATGTGGGAAAAGAATCGGCGATCGTTGATCCGAATAAGCCGAAGGATCAGTCTAACGGCCCGAATGACATGAATGTTCAGCAAACGGGACCCAATTCGTACCGCATAAGCCGAGAGGATCTCAATAAGGCAACGGCGAACCTCAACAGTCTCGCTACAGAGGCGCGTATCGTGCCCGACCGTCAAGAAGGTGGCTTCAAGATATTTTCCATCAAGCCGGGCGGTTTGTATCAGAAGATCGGTGTTCAGAACGGCGATATCGTAAAAAGCATTAATGGAATAGAACTCTCCAGCCCCGACAAGGCGCTTGAGGCGTATTCGCGTCTTCGTAACGCCAATAAACTGAGCCTTGACATAGTTCGTCGCGGTAAGCGGGAAACTCTGGATTATAGTGTGGAGTAAATAGGAGCTGCCATGCGGAACGGAATTTTACCTATCCTGATGGTTTTTCTTTTCATGACGACGGCTGCTCAACAGCCGAATGAAGTGCAATTTCCTGTGAAATTCACTCCGACCATACATTCTTCGGTCAAGAATGTTGCGCCTAGCGTAAAGAAGGTCGATAAACGAAAAAAAGGAGAGAAAGATAAAAAGAGTGAAAAAGAAGAAAAAGAAAAGATCAAGGATCGTGAGCGACCGATAGGCGCTCCCGCGTCGACAGGAAATACCGCTTCCGGAAACTCTGGAGTGAATGAGCAGTCGGCAATCCCGCCCTATCCCTCGGATGGTGAAGTACAACGGTCCGCGGGGGCCGATTCGACGATCAAGGTCGAGGCGAAACACACCAAAAAGATGAGCAAAAACGCTAAAGTCAACCTTGATTTTCCCGACACCGATCTGCTTGCGGTTATCAAGTATTTCAGTGAGGCAACGGGCCGCAATTTCATAGTGCAAGAGCGGCTTGCGAAGGCAAAGATCACTATCATGTCGCCCGTTCCCGTAACCATTGACGAGGCGTGGAGAACTTTTCTGACTCTATTGTCCGTCAATAACATTTCGGTCGTGCAGGACGGCAAATTTCTCATTATCATGAACGAAAAAGACACGATCTCACAAGGCATATCGGTGGTCAAAGAGGACGATATTCCCAATGTCTTTAAGATGGTCGCCACCATCCTTAAGTTCAAATATGTCTCGGCGCAGGAGATGGACAAGGTCGTCAAGATATTCAGCGACAAAGGTGGTGCATCGCTCATTTTCGATGACAAGACCATGATCCTCGTTGACTATGCGGCTAACATTAAAAAGATACTAGAGCTAACCCGCGATCTCGATATGCCGCTTGATGCCGATACGGCGCGTCTTCACTTCATACGTCTTACCCACATTGTTCCCAGCGATGCCAAGAAACTTATCGATGATATATTCAAGGATTTCACCAAAGCCGGCGGAAAACAGCAGAAAAAAGCGGGCGAGACCCCGGTGCTGGGTGGTGTGGCGAACGACGGACAGCCGCAACAATCGGCGGCGCCGGCCGAAGGCCAGCCGCAGCCGACAGATGAAGGTGGGGCGAGCACAATCAGTTCAATGTATGTGCAGATAGTGGCTGACGATCGTAATGAACAGCTTATTATTCTGTCCAATAAGACCACCTTTGAACTCGTTCTACAGGTGGTCAAGAAGATCGATCGCGATATAGAAGGCGAGGGCGAGATACATGTGCTCAAGCTCCAGAATGCCAAGGCGAAGGATCTGGTCACGACCCTGAACACCCTTGCAAAAGGCGGCAAACAGCAGAACAAGGGTGCAGGTAAGGGGACCGAGGTTTTCGAGGGCGAGGTGAATATCTCGGCCAATGAGGCGACCAATTCGCTGGTGATAGTTTCATCGCTCCGGGATTTTCGTAATTTGAAGAAAGTGGTGGAACAGCTCGACATCCGTCGCAAACAGGTGTTCGTCGAAGCGGTGATTATGGAGGTCAAGGTCTCCGAGAGTCTGGAGTATGGCACCTCTTTCGCTGCGGCCGGATTCGAGACCTCTGTCGGTGGCGAAAAAGTGCCGGTCTTTTTTGGCAAGGCCTTTACTACCCCGACCCCCGGATTGGTCGCAGGCTTGCTCGGGCCGGTCGTCTCCGGTACCGAATCGATGCCCGGCATTAGCCCGATAGCCGGTATCCCCTCGTTGGGAGTGCTTTGGAACGCCATGAAGAACGACGGCAATGTGAATGTTATGTCGGCGCCGCATATTTTGACCACCGATAACGAAGAGGCCGAGATAGTCGTCGGCGATACGATACCGTTCCCCTCGGGCAACATCATTTCGGGGACGGCGGGTAGTCAGATAACTTACAAGCGCGAGGATGTCGCGCTGAAACTCAAGATAAAGCCTCAGATCAACGAAAGCGGCTATATGACGCTGAATGTCGATCAAGAGGTCACGGAGCTTGGTCCCATGACCGATTATGGGTTCACCACCTCCAAGCGGGCCGCGAAAACAATCATCAATGCCGAGGATGAGCAAACGGTCGTCATCGGCGGTCTGATGAAGGATATCGTGACCGAGAGCGAGAACAAGATCCCCATACTGGGCGACATCCCTTTGCTGGGAGCGTTGTTCAAGTACACCAAGAACAAAAAGGAGAAGGTTAATCTCCTTATCATCCTTACTCCCCATATCGTTGAGGGCAAGGAGGATTTTGAGCGTATCTATAAGCGTAAGATGCGGGAACGCGATGAGTTTGCGAAGAAATTCTATGGTTCCATCAGTGACTATGAACGGAGTGTGACCATAGAGAAGAAGCGAGGCGCGCTACTTGCCATGGCGCGGTTGCTCGATCAGGATAAGCGTCGCGAAGAAGAGGAAAAAGAGCGTATAGAAAGAATGAATCGCAAGCGGGCCTTCATGGTAGGTCCTGATGGTTCGCAGAAAGAGATCGATCTGGGGAGAAAACCTGACGGCGTGTCGAGCGAAGAACCTTCCAAGGGCGGCGATGCGGCGCCGATGCCTGAAGGGGCGGTGGCTCCCGAACCCGCTGCGGAACCGTCCATGGAACCGGAACCCCGTATCGATGCCGCCGAAGACAGCCTTGTCCCGCCGTCGGAGACGGTGCCGCCGATAGAGGAGACAAGATGAGAAAACTCATCGGAGAGATACTTATCGAACGAACATTCGCTTCTTCCGCAGTTATAGAAGATGCGTTCCGTCGTCAGGGTGAGGGTGACGGGCGCAAGATCGGAGAGATACTGATAGCGGGAGGCCATCTATCTTTTGAGCGGTTAGGTCTGGCACTCGCGGAACAGGCCGGGGTAATGATGGTCGCCGGTCAGGATATCCTGTCGCGTCAGGACCCGACCCTCCTAGCGCTTTTTCCCATATATCTCGCCCGCAAGTACCGCGCCATTCCGTTGTTTGTGGACGATGAGCGATTGGTTGTTGCAACGGTCGATACCGACGATTACTTTCTTCAAAACCAACTTTATTTGCTCTATGGCAAGGATGTCATTCCCGTCCCGGCCGATGAGAAGAAGGTGACTGAACTTATCAACAATGCCTACAGTCGGCTTGATACCACCGAAGGGGCGCTTAACGAAGAAGAATTCCGCGATATGGGTTCCGATGAGGACGCCGCGCTACCCGATCTCATCGATTCCAATGATGAGGCGCCCATCATCCGGTTCGTCAACAGTATGGTGGCCAAGGCGGTCAAGGAGCGGGCGAGCGATATCCACTTTGAGTCATTTGAAGACGAGATGATCGTCCGTTTCCGGCGCGACGGCAAGCTTTATGTTATCCAGAAGGTACCCAAGGCGGCGCAGGCGGGGCTCATTACCCGCGTCAAGATCATGGCGCGCCTCAATATCGCTGAGAAACGGTTGCCGCAGGACGGCAACATCAAGATACGGGTTGCCGGCAACGATATCGATTTCCGCGTATCGACACTTCCGTCGGTCCACGGCGAGTCGGTCGTTCTGCGTATTCTTGACAAGACAACACTGCAATTGTCGCTTGATAACTGCGGGTTCAACCAGCGCGACCTCAAGACGATGCGCCAGATGATACACAAGAAGCACGGCATCTTTCTGGTCACCGGCCCGACCGGCTCGGGTAAGACGACCACGCTCTATTCGGCGCTCACCGAGATCAACTCGCCCGATGTTAAGATCATCACCGAAGAGGATCCGGTCGAATATCAACTCAAGGGAATTAATCAGATACACATCAATGCGAAGATCGGGCTTTCTTTCGCCGCCGGCCTGCGGCACATTCTGCGTCAGGATCCCGACATCATCATGGTCGGCGAGATCCGTGACAAGGAAACGGCCGACATCGCGATACAGGCATCTCTTACCGGCCACTTGGTCTTTTCCACGCTGCATACCAACGATGCGCCGAGCGCCTTTACGCGGCTCATCGATATGGGGGTCGAACCGTTCCTCATCTCTTCGACCATCATCGGGGTGCTCGCCCAGCGGCTCATTCGCAGACTCTGCGTCCACTGCCGCGAACCCTATCACCCCGATCCGCCGATCCTGCGAGAGCTGGGACTTGACCCGGAGGAATATCGGGATCACAGCTTTTACAAGGCCGTCGGTTGTGATAAATGTGCTCATACCGGGTATCAAGGTCGTCAGGGTATCTTTGAATTGCTGATCATCGACGACGATATCCGCCGCGCGATCGTGAATCGACAGGATGCTTCGGTCATCAAAAAGGTGGCATCGGTTGCCGGAATGCTGACCCTTCGCGAGGATGGCGCCATGAAGGCGGTCAAGGGAATAACTTCGCCCGACGAGATACTTCTCAGGACCCAAGAGGACACCTAGATGACGCTCTATGCCTACAAGATAATGGATCGTGCAGGGCGCGAGAAGAAGGGAACGATAGAAAGCGTCTCGCGCAACGCGGTCAAGGCGAAATTCCAAGCCGAAGGCTGGTTTGTGGTGGAGATTCAGGAAAAGGTCGCGCGTGAAGGACTTTCGTTACTTCGTACTTTGTTCAGCATGAAGCGTAAAAAAGTGGCGTTGGAAGAGGTCGCGTCGATGACGCGGTTGCTTGCCACATTACAGAAGGCGCGCATACCACTGGTTGAATCGATCGCGGCGGTGGCGCAGCAACAGGATAATCCCCGGCTCGGGGAGGTGCTGATGTTGGTCAAGACCAAGATGCAGGAGGGGTACAGCTTCTCTCGAGCGGCCCGCGATTTCCCCGATGTCTTCAGCCCGCTTTACTGCAATATGATCGCGGCGGGCGAGGAGTCGGGAGCGACCGAATCGGTACTCCTGAGGTTGGCCGATTTCCTAGAATCTCAGATGGATCTGCGTAACAAGGTGCGATCAGCGATGACCTATCCGGTTATTCTTTTTGTGGTTGCGATACTGGTTGTCGGCATGCTTTTCACGGTGGTCATCCCCAAACTCTCGAAGATGTTCGAGGATGTCAACATGGTCTTACCGTTCCAGACTCGCGTCCTCATTTGGATGAGTGCGTTCGTGAGCAACTGGTGGTGGCTGATGCTCCTATTGGCGGGCGCTGGATTCTGGTGGTTCAACCGCTGGAAAAAGAGTCCGCTGGGCGAGGAGAGATGGAACCGACTTCTCATCACGATGCCGATATTCGGCAAACTCAACCGCATGGTGGCGATATCGCGATTCGCCAAGACGCTTTCGACGCTGCTTACTTCGGGTGTCCCGATACTCGCGGCGCTCGATATCGTTCGCAAGGTCATCGGCAACCGGGTCATTGAGAACGCGGTTGCAACTGCGCGCGAGAACATCAAGGAGGGCGAATCGATCGCGGTGCCGCTGAAACGGTCCGGCGAGTTCCCGCCGATAGTCATACAGATGATCGCCATCGGCGAGAAATCGGGCGAGTTGGAAGAGATGCTCGAGACGCTCGCCGGTTCGTATGAAAAAGAGGTCAGTTATTCATTGGAGAGGCTTACCTCGATGATCAATCCCATTATGATCGTCTTTCTTGCGGTTGTGATCGGGTTCATCGTGTTTGCGGTCGTCATGCCGATACTCAAGATAAACGAAGCGGTCGGTTAAGAACCATATTACGCAGGAGGAACATCATGGTACGGGAGATCATCAAGGGGTTGTTCAGATCGCGCGCCGTGTCGGCAGGCTTTTCACTGCTCGAGATCATGGTTACCATCACGATCATGGCGATGATCATGGGTGCCGTTTCGGTCGGAGTCATGAGCTATCTCGACCGAGCGAAGACCAAGCAAGCGGGAATGGATATCAAAACCGTCGCCAATGCGCTCGATCTTTACAAAAGCGAATTCGGCAAGTATCCCGACGGGCTTGACGCTTTGGTCAAGGAGAAGATACTCAAGGAGAAGAAGGTGCCCAAGGATCCGTGGGGCAATGAGTATGTCTACATCAATCCCGGTTCAAATAATCCCGACGAATTCGATCTGTATTCTTTCGGCAAGGATGGGCGCGAAGGTGGCGGTGACGATATCACCAACTGGAGCGAAGAGGAATAATGAACGCGACCCGCGGCTTCACGATGATAGAGATGATGGTGGTGCTGGCCTTCATGGTCATCATCGCCGGCGTCTCTATACCGGCGGTCGCCAACATCTCGCGCTCCGAAGCGGCATCCGAACTGGGCGTATTCAACGCCTTCATGAAGAAGACCTTCATCAATTCGGTGCGGCGCAACGAGTATCTGCGCATTGCGGTGGACATGAAAGGAGGCGCTTACTGGGCCGAAAAGACCGAGACGCCGTTCTTTCTGATGACCGGTAAGGAACAGGAGGTTTACGAACGGCAGAATGCCGCATTGCTGGAGGATTACGAGGAGGCGGAGCGTTCGGAAAGTTCTCTTAAGGCGGGCGCCGGCGCGGCAGGGCAGAATTTCTTCCAACTACTCTCGATGCAGGCGACCGACCAAGCGGCGGCCGACGATCTTTACAACTGGGAGAATTTCGTTCCTGAGCGCCGCAACCTTCGCGAACTCCTGAAGCCCGAATTCGCCGCGGTTTCCGAGAAACGATCATTGCCCAAGTCGCTTTGCTGGCGGCAGTTCTTTTCTTACCATACTCCGGAGATAGTGCGCCACGACGATGAAGAGGGAGAGGAGCAGAAGGAGCGAATGGCGTACATCTACTTTTTTCCGCAGGGCCGGATATCTCCTTTTTTTCTCTCCATCGGTGAACCAGCGGAAGAGGAGAGTTTCCTGCATCTCGCGGCCGACATGTATCTGGGCGTCAAAGTGGAGAAAGGCGACTTCGGTGAGGAGGTAAAGACGCTTCACGCCGAAATGGAAGAAGATAAGGATGAGGAAGGCAAATAGCGTGAAACACCTGATGACCGATATGACCGTTGCCGGCGGTTTCTCGCTTTTAGAAGTGACGGTCGCCATCGCGATACTGGCGGGACTTCTTCTTTCCGTCGCACGCATCGTGTCGCATAGTTACTATTATACCGAACGGGTGGCCGACATCTATCTGGGGACCGAGCTCGCCCGGCTCAAACTACACGATATAGAGGAGGACATTAAAAAAGACGGCTTGCCGACCGCCGATAAAGAGGACGAAGGCGATTTCGACGAAAAAGCCTACGAAGGTTTCAAGTGGAAATACAGCATCAAGCGGGTCCACATACCGATCCCCGACATCTCGGGAGGCTCGGCGACCAATGAGGTCGAGGCGAGCGCGCAGGAACAGGGGGCCGATCTTCTGATGGGCGCCAAATCGATGATAGAGGATTTCATTAAGGAGAAGATACGAAAACTGACGCTCGAGGTGTGGTGGGGTGAAGGAAAACGTGAATCGGAACGGGTGACCTTCGTGCTGTTCATCCCGGCCGATACGACGGTGAAGGATTTTGAGCAGGGAGGTCAGTTGCCTGCGAACCCACAGAATCAGGGCGGCAAGAAGCAGAATTGGTTCAATAACCCGGCGACCAATACTGCGCCGGGCGCTCCCGGTGCGCCGGCATGGGGCAATCCTGCAGGCCGCGGTACGATGAATATCCCGGTCTCGGGAGGGAAATAAGATGAACCGCAAGGCGTTCACCCTCATAGAAGTGCTGGTGGCGACCGCGATATTGGCGCTTATCATCTCGTCGGTCTATTTTTCTTTTTCAAACCTTATCGAGGGGCGAACGCGGATCCGTGACCGTGCCGAAGGGTTGCGCCGTGTTTATTTCGCGCTCGATCTCATGCGTCGCGATATTCAGAATTCCTATCTGACCCGTAATCGCGGCGCGCCGGAGGAGACCCACATCACGATGTTCAAAAGCGAGGAGGATTCGCCGGTATTGCATCTGACCTTTTCGACGCTCAACCATGTTAAGATGCGGGCCGGCGGCAAAGAATGCGATCAGGCAGAGGTGGAATACTACAGCGAGACGATCGACGGCGAGCCGACCCTCATGCGCCGCGAGAGCTCATGGGTCGACGGTTTTCCCGAGAAGGGAGGCAATGTGTTCCCGGTCTTTTCGGGATTCCGGTCGATAACCTTCGAGTTCTGGGACGAGACGGCCCGTGAATGGCGTGCGGTATGGGACAGCGAGGGGACCGATCACGCCGACACCTTGCCGCCCAAGGTAAAGATCACGATGCTTATCCGCGAGGCCGAGGATGAACGGAAGGAGTTCCGCGTCGAATCGGTGGTGAATATAAAAATGCAGAAACCATTCACATTCTGACATGAAGATGATGCTGAACGACATGATCGCACAATTTCGGCGGCCGCGAGGGATAGCGCTGTTGCTGGTGGTTGTGATGATCGCCGTGATGTTGCCCATCGTTACCGACATGAATTACGAGGCGCGCACGGAATTTGAGTTGGCGATGAATTACAAGAAGAAAGCCGAGGCGCAGGCGCTTGCCCAGTCGGGACTTGCCTTCGCGGCGATAGTGTTCGACCTGCAAAAACAGATCGAAGGTCTTCTGAAGTCGAGCACGCTTCAGTCTCTCGGCATCCAGAGTTTCGAGATATGGGATATCATTCCGTTCGATACCAGTATGCTGCGCGCTTTTACCGCTGCCGGTCCCTTTGCCGATATCGGCGATATCACCGGGAGCGGCTCTTCCGACGGTACCGGGACGACGGGTGAAGGGATCTCCGCCGGTGACCAAGGAGTAGTCCAGCCGGTGGACGAGGGGGATCCGCTTTTCGAATTTCCCGGCGATTTCAAACTCGAGTTCGAGAACGAGGACACGAAGATCAACATCAATCTGCTCGACAGCGGTGCCAAGGAAGGGGTCGCGCGGATGCTCTGGGGCATTGTTGAGCCGCAATTGTATGATTTCCTGTTCCTCGAGAACACCGCGCGTCGGGAATTCGTGACGCGAGAGGAGTTGATCGCGAACATCGCCGATTGGATCGACGGTGACGACGAGCGTTATCTGATCGGCGGCGATGAACGGTCGCTGTACGATGAATTCATCCCGAAATACGGCGTAAAGAACGCGCGATTCGACACGATCAACGAGCTACGCATGGTGTATGGCGTTGACGATGTGGTGTTCCGTCTGTTGGCGCCGAATATCACGATCTATTCGAGCGGTCGCATCAATGTCAGCAAAGCGCCGCCGATCATTCTCGAGGCGCTCATTCGTAGCTACGCGAAGGACAAGAACAGCGGTATGTTCTACAGCGAGGACATGATGCGCGAATTCATGGGCAAGGTTCTTTCGCGGCGGGCCCGTGACGGATTTAACAAGGCCGAGGATTTTGTTGCAGCGGTTCGAGAAGAGGGTGTCGAGCTTGACCCGGCGGTGAGTTCCCAGTTAACCGCCGAGGGAAGTTTCTACCGTATTCGAGTATACGGTGAACGCGACGGCGTGGAGGCGCTCATCGAGATGGTGGTCGACAAGAATTTCAATATCTATTTCTACCGAGAGGGTTGACGGAGAGAACACATGCTATTTGCATCGTGCAGGATACAGCAGGATCGAGTCCTCGTTCTCGGTTACGAGAAGGAGTACAATCGGACCGTTTCGTGTCGATTTACGGTGCTGTCGCTCGAAGAAGCGACGGCTCAATTGGCGCAGTATGAATATCTCGATATCCTCGTGCCGGCGCAAGAGGTGCTTTATTTCGCGGGGAACTATCCTTCGGTGAAGAGGAGCGATCTCGAGAAGATCGTTCTGCAGGATATCGAATCGGCGACGCCCTTCAAAGCGGAAGAGGTGGTGTTCGACATCGGCGCTCTCCGCGATGACGGTTTGATCCCCGTTTTTTCTATGTCAAAGGAGCGGTTGCGTGCGATCCTCGACAGACTTGGTCCCGCATTGCGTGAACGCGTGCGGACCATTATTCCCGAAGAGGCGCTTTTGCCGTCCGGCGGCGAAAAGACGCAGGCGCTTTTTGTGGATGATCAGACCTCGGTATTCGTCAGCGAAAAAGGACAGGTGGTGCGCAACATCGGATTGGCGCGTCTTGCCGCAATGATGCGCGAATCGCTGGGGCGCTCCAAATCGGAAGAAGAGACGTTGCAGATATTGGCCTCGGCCATGGACCTGACCGACGGACCGGCGCTTTCGGAAGACGAACTGCTTCTGCGCAAGGCGGCGGAGCGTTTCTTCCATGAACTTGCGGCCGAATTCGGCCGCTTCCTTCACCGGGGGCCCCGCACGATGGTCTATTTTGCCGACCGTCTCCCGGGCAGCGCCGAAAAATTGGTATCGAATGTTATCCACGGTGCGTTGGCGGTGAGTGCGGAGGAGGCGCTCGAGAGGGTCAACCTGCTGGCCGAAGGTCATGAAAGGGCCGATCTGGCGCGTAGTGAGTTCTCCTATCGCGGCGGACTTTCTTTTCTCAAGCGCCGCATCATGATGATGGCCCTTCTTTTCGTGATCGGGTTCATTCTTTTGTTCGCCGCTTTCGAGGTGCGTCTCTGGCAGCTTGATATGACCAGCGCGACGCTTGATGATAATGCACGCGTGATCACCAAAGAGGTTTTGGGCAAGGAATATCCTTCTCTTCGTCAGGCGATATCGGTCATGCAAAAGACCGTTGGCGGTGGTGGCAAAGAGGGGAAGAACGACAAGAAACTCTACCCCTATTCGGCGGTATTCGTCATGGAGCAGGTCTTCCCGGCGGCCGTCTTCGAGGGCAGTTCGGTCGAGGTCCGCGACTTCTCCTTCAAGGATGGCAAGGTGAAGCTCTCCGGCGAGGCCGATTCGCTCGAGCATATCAATACGATGGTAGAGAATCTGGAAAAAATCGAATATGTCAGCGAGCTCAACAAGGGGCAGATAACGAGCCGGGGCGGGAAAAACTCTTTCGGCATAAGTTTTTCTTTCCAGAAAAAGGTGTCGAAGGAAAAGGAAAAGAAAGAGTCGAAAAAAGAGACGGAGAAAACGGAGAAAGCGGAAAAAACAGATAAGGTAGACAAGACAGAAAAAGCAGAACAGACACCGGAAAAATCGGTCGAAGAGCCCATTCAGCGGCCATCCGTCGCGCCGCCGTCCGTAGTTGCGCCAAAGTCACGGGATGCGGGCGGCGCCGAACGGGTGCCTTGGGAGGAGGAACAGCAATGAAAGAACGGATATTGACCTACCTGTCGGGACTCAGTTCGCGCGAGAAGAACATACTCTTGTTCTTTGGTTGTGCGGTCGCGCTGTTCTTCGCCACCGCCCTCTTTTTCATCTTTGACGGCATGGTCGAGATACGCAAGGAGGAGATCCGCGAAAAACGAGAACTCATGGAGAAGATCGATCAGTACAAAGGCGCTTTCCGCCGTGCGCGCGACAAGGAGGCCAGCATGCTCCTTGCGATACAGACCAACGAAACCAACCTCAACAGCCATCTCAACAATGTTCGCGAGGCGTTCGGCGTGGAGATATCGACCATCAAGGAACTGAAACCCGAGAAAAAGGGCGAGTTCCAGAAAGAGATGATCGAAGTGGGTATCCGCGCTATCGATATGTCGACATTGATGACCATGCTGTACGGTCTTGAGAACAAAGCGCGTTTCGTTTTTATCGATGCGCTTTCCATCAAGAAACGGTTCGACGGCAAGAACTATGAGGTGACGCTGGTCCTTGCCACGTTGAAGGAGGCGGCCGAAAAATGAAGGAGAAACTGATGCAGCTCGGGGAGCTCATAACCACGACGCTCTCTCCACTGTTCCGGAAGCTATTGGCCAGCGGCCGTATCGCCTCATTGGTGCGTGGAACGCTCTTCGTCGGCGCCGCATCGACGGTCGGGTTGTCACTGGCCTTGGCCCTTTTCATTCCCGACGATCTGGTCCTTTCAAAGGTGAACGGCGCTCTTGCCGGTCGCGGTATCACGGTCGAGGCTAAGGATGTCGGCTATTCGATATTCCTGTCGGCGACACTGGAAGATGGCGCCGTCCGTTCCGGCGATGAAACGCTGCTTACCTTCGGCGAGCTTTCCCTGTCCCCTTCACTGTGGTCGCTCCTGCTCGGCGCGCCATCGGTGACGATCACGGTGGAGGATGTCGATGATCAGGGCGGAACGATCGAGATCGCCGTCGGATCGGGCGAAGAGCCCTGCTATCAGGTAGAGGCCGACGAGATGCCGCTTTCTCTGTTCCGAGCGCTGTGGCCCGATGTCCAGATGGGAGGTACCCTCAACGGCGCCGCCCAGTTCTGTAAAGAGAAGAAATTGTCGGGAGAGTTCGACCTCACCGCGAACGCGACCACGCTCGGCGGAAAGGTCTACGGACTTGAACTTGAGAAGAACATTCTCTTAGGCGAGTTGACCCTCAGCGGCATCATCAAAGAGAACAAACTCGATATCCGCAAGATGACCGCGTTGGGGGATTTTGATATACAGATCGAGGGGAAGGCGACCCTGAACCCCGCCAACTTCAAAAGTTCACGATTGGATATCACGGCCGACCTGACCGAGAAAAAGGAGGGCGCCGTCAAACAGGTGCCGATCCTCGAAATGGCCCTTTCCCGCTTCAAGGATTCGAACGGCGGCTACTCGACAAAGATATCCGGTCCCCTTTCCGGGCCGACCGTCCGCCGTGATGCGCGCGCCAATCGGCCGGCGCGCTCTTCCAGCTCCGAACTTGCTGCGCCGCCTCGTTCGGCCGCGAAAAAAGAGGTGAAAAAGAAAGAGAAAGAATCGCCGCAAAAGACCGAAGTAGAAAAAGAGACCCCGAAGGAACCCGAAAAGGAAGCCCCGCAAGAGGCTGAAAAAGAAAAGGAAGCAGAAAAGGAAAAAGAAACGGTCGACAAAGAGAAAGAGAAGGAGGATAATCCATGAGAACCGGTATGATCTGTATTTTGGCGGCGTGCTATCTGTTCGTTTCCTGCGCGACCGAGAACATCAAAGGGACCGAGATCCCCGACACGCCGACCAATCGCGCCGTTCTGGAGGTCTTCTTCGGATATGTGACGGCGCTCAAGGAGAAGAAGGCGGACAAATTGGTGGGGCTGGTATCGAAGAACTACCTCGACCACAACGGGACCGACGACGCGACCGACGATGTCGATTTCAGCAATGTAGAGGCATTCGTCAATTCCGAGGCCTACCAGAAGATCCGCGCCATCAACCTCTTTTTCATCATCAAGGACCTGCAGATCAACAAGGACGGCGATACGGCGAAGATACTCTATTACTACGAGGTGCGCCTGAAGACCGACCGTCTTGCGCCGCCCGAAGAGGAGTCATCTATCAATTCGTCAAAAGAGAAATGGCTCAAGGAGACCGAGGTCAACCAGATGACGCTCAAAAAGGAAGAGGACCAGTGGAAGATAATCTCCGGCCTCTGAACCGCTGCATCGTTAACTTGTCCTGACAGCCGGAAAAAAAGCGTTCGCTATTGGGCCCGTATCGCCGCGGTGATGGTGGGGTTCGACTGCGTGAAGGTGATGATCGCTTCGCCGTCGGCCTGTGTGATGCCGACCGTCGGGATGGCGCCGTCGGCCTGCATCTCCAGTACGCCCTGCGCGTTGTTGTATATGATGACGGCACCGGCGCCGGCGTTCGCGGCATTCGTTATTTTCTGCGAAAATTGGCAGGTGCCCCGTTCAACCAGCGCTATCTCCCCATTCAGTTTGGTCTGGTATTCGTTACAGCCGTTGGCATTATTCTCCAAAAGACCGATGACCGCCAGCGAAAGCGGGCCGATGTCGCTGGTTATCGCGGGGGTGCCGGTGCCGCCCTGTGTCGCCGAGGCCGGGATGATCGCGGCGATGTTCTTGAGTTCTGCGGGGACCGGCGCGGGGCCCGTGATCTCTACCACGATCGGATCACAGCATATCTCGCCGCCGCCGTCACAGGTGAACTGCGACAGAGCGATCCATCCGCCGTAACATTGTTGATCCTGAGTGGTGATGCAAAGAGCGCCGTTATCGACACAGCGGGTGCTGACGGTGTTATCCTCGTCGGGGATGACTACTTCGTCGTCGACCGGTTCTGTCTCGGTCGCGTCGTCGGGTATCGTGTCGTCAGTGACGATATCGTCGGTGATGATAGTGTTGTCGTTCGGTTCGGTGTCGTTCCCGACCGGGATGTCGCTGTCGGTGCCGACCGGGGTGTCGTTGTCGGTAGTGACCGGGGTGTCGGTGCCGGTGGTGTCGGTGTCTCCGGCGGCGATGTTGTCGGTCTTCAGATCAGAGATCGTGGTCACGTTGTTGTCACACGCGGCCAGAACCAGCAGGGTCGCCATGATGATGAAAAGCGGCATGAACTTCATGTGGTAACCTCCATTGTGTACCTTCGTAGGAAAACTCTAACCGGTCGGCCTGTTTTGTCAAGTGACTTTTCAGTACGGGTCGATGCCCGCATAAGTCTCCGGAACAAAAAAGCTTTTGTTGCGCATGAGGCTTTCTTCGAGCACCAGCGCCTTCTGCGTGGTCCCTTCTCGGAACTGTTCGGCGATGTCGAAGGGGGGGAGCCAGAGCCGCTCGTAGGTGAAGGTGAGGGGATCGACCGCCTTGCTCTCACGGTAAACGCCGAAGTGGAGATGCGAACCGGTCGAACGGCCCGAGTTGCCGACCGATCCGATGATATCGCCCATTCCCACCGAAGAACCCGACGCGACATAGATCGACTGCAGATGGGCGTACAGCGTTTTGATGCCGTCCTTGTGACGGATGATGATGGTGTTGCCGTAGCCGCGTTTCCAACCGGTCTCAGTGACCACCCCGTCGCGTGCCGCGTGAACGAGCGACCCGAGTTCGGCCTTGATGTCGATGCCGGTGTGCATGGCCGTTTCTTCGTTGAAGGGATCGTCCCTGATGCCGAAGTGCGAGGTGACCCGTCCGGCGTTGAGCGGCGCCCGGAAGAAGCCGGGCGGCGACATGAACATATCGCTGGAGGTGACATAGAACTCGCAGGCGGAACAGCCGGGCGGTTTGAGAAGGGTAAAAGAGCCGTAACGGGCGTTCTTGACCGACAGGCCGATGAGGGCCGAAAGATCGATGAGTATCTTGCGGTCGAAGATGCCACGGATCATGAACGATACCGAATCGCCCGGTTTCAGGTGGTGCAGAAGGCCCCAATCCCACTGCATGGAGCGGCGGATCATCTCATAGAATTCGGGAAAATCGCGTGCGAACTCATCGTGCACGACGAAGGTCTTTATCATCGTCTGTTCGGAAAGGATGAGTGGAGTCCGCTGAACGCGCCACCCCTTGCCGCTACGCCGTACCGCTATCTCGGTGCCCGATATGCGCGACAGGTAATGGTGTAGCGAGGCGCGGATAAGCGCATCCCCCTTTTTGGTGACCGTCAGAATGTCGTTCGCCGGGAGGACCGCGATGCCCGCCTTGGTTCGGAATAGATCGGAGACCTCTTTCCAGGTCGTTTCGCCGAGCACCTCGGCAAAGAGCGCATCGTATCCTTTTCCCGGCACCATCAACACCGTCACATCGGGGGCGACGCTGTCGGAGGAGCTGTTCCAGCCAAGCGATATGCGGGCATGAAAGGTGTCGTCGGTAAAATAGGGGTAGAGCAGAACCACACCGAACAGGAAGAGCGCAACAGCAAGTATGAACGGGAGATTTCGTTCCACGTGGTCCCCTCGCGAAATGAGGCCTCATTCTATCGGCGGCGGGCCGAAAAGTCAATGCGAACAAGGGCTATTTGACAAGTTTTCTCTCGTCGGATAGGGTGACGGTAACGGAGGTGATGATGAAGATCATTGAAGCGCAGACACTCCCCGCCCTTTTTGTCGAACAACCCGATGCGAAAGAACATCTCGACGATCTGGTTGGCGCACTTGCCGCCGGACTCGGCCTCACGGCCATCCACCGCGTCCGGCAGGTGCATGGCGACCATATCGTCATTGACGATCCGGGCGAAGGGGACGGCCTTATCATCACCAAACGCGGCACCGGCGCGCTCATCCGCACCGCCGACTGTTTTCCCGTGGTCATTGCCGATGAACAGCGTCCTCTGGCCGGTATATTCCACTGCGGCTGGCGCGGCGTTGAATTGCAACTGGCGGCACAGGGTGCGCGGCGGCTCAAGGAACTCGGTGCGCGGTCGCTCCGAGCGGCGCTCTTTCCCGGTATCGAGAAGTGCTGTTTCCGGATAGGACCCGAACTGATTGACCGTTTCGATGCCGCCGGCATACCGGTGGAGCGGCGGCAGGGAGAACTCTTCGCCGATCTCGGCGCAGCCATCGTCGATCAACTGGTCTCCGAGGGGGTCGGCGAGATCGAGGAATTGACCCGTTGCACCGCCTGCACGCCGGGACTCTTTTCATACCGGCGCGATCATGACGAACGTCGCCACGCGACGATGGTGTGGCTGCCAGCCGTGATCTGAAATGTCTATTATTGAGGACTGACCCCTATGCGGAAGGTCGTCGAATTCCTCGGACTCAAGCGGAGCATCGTCGGCCTGCTGACGATGGTGGTGCTGGTCGGGCTCGGCGAGAAGATGGCGGAGCGGTTCCTGCCGCTCTATCTCATCGCGCTGGGCGCCTCGCCGCTCATCCCGGGGCTCCTCAACGGGCTCGACAATCTCCTTTCGGCGCTCTATTCCTATCCCGGCGGCTGGCTCACCGAACGGCTCGGTTACAAACGGGCGCTCGCCGTATTCAATCTCATCGCAATGGGCGGATTCCTCATCGTCATCGCCTTCCCGCACTGGATCGCCGTCATCATCGGATCGGTCTTCTTCCTGTCGTGGACGGCGCTGTCGCTCCCCGCGACGATGGAACTGGTGTCGGCGGTGCTGCCCAAGAACAAACGGACGATGGGGGTGTCGGTCCATTCGCTGGTCCGGCGCATCCCGATGGCGCTCGGGCCGGTCATCGGCGGGGTGCTCATCGACCTCTACGGCGTGACCGCCGGCGTACGCCTCTCGTTCAGCGTCGCGTTCATTCTCGGCGCGGTGTCGCTTCTCATCCAGCAGGGGATGATCGAGGAACATACCGAAAAGAAAGAGCCGTCGGCGGGCGGCCTGCGGGCGCTTCTTGCGGCGATGCCCAAGGAACTCAAAGCGCTCCTCGCCTCCGATATCCTGATACGTTTCTGCGAACAGATACCCTACGCCTACCTTGCCATCTGGGCGATGCAGAGTCCGCAGGGGGCCCGCGTGAGCGGCACCGAGTTCGGCATCCTCACGGCGATAGAGATGGTGGTGGCGCTCCTCATCTATGTGCCGGTCGCCTATCTCGCCGACAAAGGGGAGAAGAAACCGCTGGTCCTCATCACCTTCTTCAACTTCACGATTTTCCCGGTCGTCCTATTGTTCTCGACCGGCTTTACGATGCTCGTGGTCGCCTTCGTCGTGCGCGGTCTCAAGGAATTCGGCGAACCGACCCGTAAGGCGCTCATCATGGACCTTGCCCCCGAGGGACGCAAGGCGGCGACCTTCGGTTCCTACTATCTCGTCCGCGATACCATCGTCTCGCTTGCCGCATTCGCCGGCGCGTGGCTGTGGCAAGTGTCGCCGGCGGTCAACCTCCTGACGGCGGCCGCCTGCGGCGCGGCGGGGACGCTGTTCTTCGCCCTTACGGGGAAAGGCCGGGCCTGAAAATAATTGCATCCCCGCTCGTCAGGGATATAACACCCCGGTCTATCTCTTAAAAAGGAGGGTTCTTATGGCCAAGTATCTTATGCTTATGGCGATCCTGGCGGTGACGCTATCGTGTGAAAAAAACGACAAAAACACCCCGCCGATGGGCTCTGAACTAGGGCCCTGTTATCCCAACGGCACCTGTGATGAGGGGTTCGTCTGCCTGTCGGATATCTGCGTCGATCCGAACGAAACGCCCGATGAGATCGCCGACGATATCCTGTCGGAGGAGGACACGATCATTGCCGACGATGATACCGATGATGATCCGGGCACGGACGACCTGCCGGATGAGACCGACGACAAGACACAGCCGGAAGACGATGCGACCGATATCGATATAGACCCGATCGAGAGCGACACGGTGGAGCTCTCCGACGAAGACGCCTTGCTTGCCTCATGCGCCACCGAGAACGAGGTCCGGTTTTTCGCCTGTGGCTATAACGGGAACGGCCTGCAGAAACAGAAATGTATTTCCCATCAGTGGGTGGACAGCGGCGATTGCGTGGATCCCGATGTCTGCGAGAATGACACGGACGGCGATGTACCCTGCGGTCTGAACGGGAGAGGGCTGGAACCCGCCTTCTGCGAGGATGGCCAATGGACGACCACCGGCGGCGTGTGCATAGACCCTGATGACTGCGTGGATGGAACGCAGCAACCCCCTTACGGCACCTCCGAGTGTGTCGCGGGACAATGGGTGCTTCGCCGCGTAACCGAACAGTGGGGTACCGACAGTGACGATTACGGCAACTCGGTCGCGGTGGACGGTACGGGGAATATCTTTGTGACGGGATATACCAACGCCCCTCTGGATGATAACACCGCGGCCGGCGCACGCGATATCTTTCTCACCAAATGGGGCGCCGACGGCATCAAGGCATGGACCAAACAGTGGGGAAGCGCTGGATGGGACACCGGGAGCGGCGTTGCGGTGGATGGCGCAGGGAATATCTTTGTGGCGGGCGATACCGAAGGCGCGCTTGACGACAACACGAACGCCGGGACATACGATATCTTCCTCACTAAATGGAATGCCAATGGCACCAAGGCGTGGACTAAGCAATGGGGAAGCGAAAGTGTAGAGTTCGGTAAAGCGGTCGCGGTTGACGGCGCGGGCAATATCTTTGTGACGGGATGGACCTCCGGTGCGCTCGACGGGAACACGCTCGTCGGGGAGATCGATATCTTCCTCACCAAATGGAATGCCGACGGGACCAAGGCATGGACCAAACAGTGGGGGACCTCCGCGAGCGATCACGGCTATGCGGTCGCGGTGGACGGCGCGGGCAACATCTTCGTGACGGGATCGACCTCCGGCGCACTCGACGGGAACACGCTCATCGGGGGAACCGATATCTTCCTCACCAAATGGAATGCCGATGGCACCAAGGCGTGGACAAAACAGCGGGGCACGCCGGGAGATGACCACGGCAGATCGGTCGCGGTGGACGGCGCGGGGAACATCTTCGTGACGGGTGAGACCCGCAACGCACTCGACGGCAATCTCTATGCCGGCTCTTCCTCCGATGTGTTTCTCATTAAATGGACGGCCGACGGGACCAGAGAATGGACAAAACAATGGGGCACGGCCACGGGTGAAACGGAGCCCTCTGTCGCCGTGGACGGCGCGGGCGATATTTTTGTGACGGGGTCGACCGTCGGCGCTCTTGACGGGAACACGAATGCCGGGGAGTACGACCTCTTTCTCACAAAATGGAACCACGACGGCACCAAGGTGTGGACAAAACAGTGGGGTTCCTCCGCATCCGATCAGGCTTATGCGGTCGCGCTGAGCGGTACGGGACGCATCTATGTGGCCGGACAGACCCCCGGGGCCCTTGACGGGAACAGTAACGCCGGGTGGAGCGATGTCTTCCTTTCCACATGGCTTCCATGATCTTGGACGATAGGGAGGGAGGTTCCCATGCCCATCTGTGAATATGCCTGTTCCGGTTGCGGTCGCAATCACTAAGCGGAATTTTGCTTCCTACCGTATGAACGGCTCCTGCCGGAGCCAGCGGCCGTCGGTGTTCGCGGTCGCCTCTTTATGCGCGTCCAATGGTTTCCCCTTGTCGATGAAAAGGCGCAGGCCGGTCGTATCTTCAAGAAAACTGATGTCGCCGTCGGAATCGCCCGCGCCGAAGCGGGGCCGTTTTCCCGGGTCAGGATTCGGCTGGAAGGGATCGCCGTCTGTCATGCCGAAGATAACGCTGTTTATCCAGCACCGTTTGCCGTCGCGGTAGGTGATCATCCGGTTCTCGCCGTCGCACACCGGGCCGCAGCCGATGAGGTCATAGGTCAGTTTCCCGTCGGGACCGATGACATTCTCGATGCCGATGACCCGCTCCGGCGGGATGCCGACCTTCTCGGCGCAGGGGTCGATGATGTATTTCGGCGTCGCCGATACGACCCACACCTCGAAACCGCTCCGTTCCAGTTCGACGATGAGATCGGCGATCTGCGGATAGATGCGGATATAGTCGACGATGGTGGCGTTCCCGATGCGGCGGGTCGCGCCGATGGGGTTTGCCAGTTGTCGTTCGAATATCTCGCGGGATGTCTGCCGAATCTGGTCGGGGGTTTTCCCGGCCAGCAGATGGCCGAGCCACGCGTAGGCCGCCTCGGTTATCTTCGGATCGTGCCCCGCGAAGGCCTGTGCGCCGTCGGGGGTCTTCATCGTGTTGTAGATCGTGAAGATGAGTTCGGGGGTCGCCCCCTGTTCGAGCGCCGCTACCGCCGCGTCGTTGAGGTAGGGACTGGTCCGGCGCCAGTCGCCGGGGTCGGCCACCAGCCCACGGTCGAGTAGTCCGACGAAGGCGGCGTCGCCGATGTCGTTCTTGATGACGGTGTTGTCCCAGTCGAACACCGCCACCTTGCGGCCGGGTCGTTTCGCTTCGGCATCGAGAAAAGCGGTCAGCGCCGCGTGATTCTTCGGATCCCAGCCGTCGGGCGTCAGCATGTTCTTCTCCGATCATGAACTACAGAACCATAGCAGAATATGCCCCTAAGCGCAAACAACAATTGACGAAAGCGAGACCCTCCATTAACGATACCTTAACATACGCCGGGTATCCATCGGACCGTGAACGATGGACTTGAAAATGGAGGACCGTATGAAACGGATCGCAACGATGATGATCATGGCCGCCGTGTTGGCGTGGAGTTTTACACTTTTGGGGGCCGAGGAGCCGAAGAAAGAAGAGGCGGTCAAGGAAGAGGCAAAGAAGGAAGAACCGAAGAAAGAGGAGTCGGCGGTGCCCGAGTGGGTCAAGAACATCAAACTCAAAGGCGACTTCCGTTTCCGCTATCAGTATCAGAATTTCGAAGACGCGGTGAAGGATGACACGCTGGAGCGCAACCGGCTCCGCTACCGTGCGCGCATCGGTCTGGAGGCGAAGGTCAACGACTGGGCGAAGGTCAATTTCGGCATCGCGTCGGGTTCCTACGAGAGTAAGATAACGGCCGACCAGTTGGCCGCCGGCGACGACATCAAGGCCTCGCTCGGACAGGATATCCGGTCGACCAACCAGACCTTCGACGATTTCTTCAGCCACAAACCGCTCTGGATAGACTACGCTTACGCCGAATTCACGCCGTGGTCGTGGCTCACGCTTTCGGGCGGCAAGATGAAGAACCCGTTCCACACCGCCTCCGAACTCATCTGGGACGGCGACATCACCCCCGAGGGGGCGGCGCTCCAGTTCAAGTACGCGGTGATCGACGAGCTGTCGCTTATCGCCAACGCCGGTATCTTCATACTCGACGAGATCAAGGCGCTCGACGACCCGATGATGGCGGTGGTGCAGATCGGCGCGGCGCTCAAGGTGGCCGACTTCGACGCGACGGCGACCCTTTCCTACTACGACCCGATGAACCTGACGAATGCCGAATCGAACACCAACGAAGGGTCGAAAATGGTCGGCTACATTTCGCAGGGCTACTACTGGAAGAACATCGCCGCGGCGCTCGACGCATCCTATACCATAAAGGAAAAGTATCAGGTGGGGCTCATGGGCGAAGTGACGGCGAACCTCTACGATCTCAACAAGACGGCGCTGGGCGACAAGGCTGACGACAACATCGCCTTCTTCGTCGGGGTGAAGGGCGGCACCAAGGCGCTTAAGGATCTCGGCGATTTTCAGAGTTCGCTTTCCTACCGGCAGATCGGCATCGCGTCGTGGATACCGTTCCTCATCGATTCGGATCCGTTCGACGGCAATGTGAACGCCGAAGGTATCAAGTTCGATATCAAGGCGGGGCTTTACAAGAACTTCTCGGCCGCCGCGACGCTGAACTATTTCTGGACGCTCAACAAGGATTTCAACTCGGACAAGACCAACAAGGACATTCTCCTCCAGCTCGATCTCAACTACAAGTTCTGACCTCTTAACCGAAATCTAACCGAAGTACTGGAAAAATACTAACGCTTCTCCTATACTTTCCTCGCAGTGAGTGAACCTTTGGGAGGTGACCATGGCACGGGAAAGAATTCTGGTGGTTGACGACGAGCAGGACATTCTCGAACTCATCCGCTACAACCTGTCGCGCGAAGGCTACCAGCTCGACACGGTAACCACCGGCGAAGAGGCGCTCAAGATCGCCCGCGACCGCCATCCCGACCTCATCATCCTCGACCTCATGCTCCCCGGCATCGACGGACTGGATGTCTGCCGCCTGCTCAAAGGCGAGACGCGCACCAGTGCTATTCCCATCATCATGCTGACGGCGAAAGGGGAGGACAGCGATGTAGTGACCGGGCTGGAACTCGGCGCCGAGGACTACATGACCAAACCCTTCAGCCCCAAGGTGCTCATCGCGCGGGTCCGCAACATCCTGCGGCGCAAGATGCGGACGGCCGAGGAGAAGGAAGTGAAGATGGTCGTCATCGAGGATATGAAGATAGACCCGTCGAAGCACAAGGTGACGGTGGGGAAGGAGGATATCGACCTTACGGCGACCGAGTTCGCCCTCCTCATGTTCCTCGCCAAACGGCCCGGCTGGGTCTTCACCCGGAGTCAGATCATCAACGGCGTCAAGGGGGACGACTATCCGGTGACCGACCGCTCGGTCGATGTGCAGATACTCAACCTGCGCAAGAAACTGGGGACGATGGGCGAATACATCGAAACGGTGCGCGGCGTCGGCTACCGGTTCAAGGAACTCAGTTAAAAAAGAGGATCATCCATGCAGAGATTCGACGGCTTTTCAAAAGAGACGCTCGCTTTTTTCGCGGGACTCAAGAAGAACAATTCCCGCGCGTGGTTCGACGCCCACCGGAAAGAGTACGAACAGTTCGTTAAAAAGCCGACACAGCTCTTCGTGCAGGCGATGGAGGAGCCGCTGATGCTCCTCGACAGCGGTATCAACGCGGTGCCGAAGGTCAATCACAGCATCTTCCGGCTCAACCGCGACACCCGCTTCTCGAACGACAAGACCCCCTACAAGACCAACCTCGGCGTCTGGTTCTGGAGCGGCGTGCGGCCGCGGATGGAATGCAGCGGTTTCTACCTGCAGGTCGAGAACGGCGAGGTGATGCTCGGGACCGGCATCTATATGTTCCCGCGCCACCTCATCGGGGTCTACCGCGACGCGGTGGCCGATCCGAAGAGGGGCGCACTGCTTGCAAAGCTGGCCGCGAATATGGAAAAGGATGGCTACGGCATCGGCGGCGAGTACTACAAAAAGGTGCCGACCGGTTACGACAAGGAGTTGCCGCAGGCGCGGTTCCTGCGTTACAACGGTATCTATGCCGGGTTCGAGACGAAGGCGCCGAAGGAATTCTACAGCGCGAAGTTCGTCGACTGGTGCTTCATCCACTTCCGGAAGACGCTGCCGCTCCACCAGTGGCTCAAGGATACGCTGGGGTAGTGCCTTCTCCGCAGTGAGAAGAAGTACTGCTGAGAGTGGGTGTTCCGTGGGCGGGGTTACGGTCTTACCACGGTTTTTCGAATGACTCTTTCGTGAATTTCTCTTCGGCGACGCGCCAATAGGTGTCGCGCTTTTTCAGGAAATGGTCGGCCGCCGCGCGGTTGAAGAGGCGGTACACGAACGCCAGCGGCGTGAGGAAGAAAAAGAATATGAGCGTCATGATAAGGCGCGACATGACCGCGCCGAGCACCTCGGAGAATTTGAGCCATCCCTTCGTGATGAGTGTCGCCAGCGGGTTGGGGAATATCGCCAGCGCCAACAGCGCCGTCGCGAGGTAGAGGAGCCACGCATGACCCAGCCACAGGTTGAAAAGGAGCGCCGCGAGGGCGAGCACCGCGAGCGTTTCGATGACCGTCTTCCGTTCCACCGTTAACTCCCTAGAAGAGCGTGTAGATGAACGGAGCGACCGCCGACCCGCTCGAAAGGACGATAAGCGCGCCGATGAGGAGGAGCACCACGATCATCGGGAGCAGCCACCATTTTTTCCGTTCTTTGAGAAAGCCCCAGAGGTCTTTCAGGAACTCCATCGTATCCTCCTAGTCGAGCGCAAAGGTCCGTTTCCATTTGTCGCGGTCGTTCCAGTCGGGCTGTTCTTCCTTTATAAAAAGAAGGTCGCCGATGACCAGCGTATCTATCTCGGTCGCCATGAAACAGGCGAACGAATCCTCGGGAGTGCAGACGATCGGTTCGCCGCGTACATTGAAACTGGTGTTGACGATGAGGCCGTAGCCGGTCTTTTCCTTGAAGCGGCTGATGAGCCGGTGATAGCGCGAGTTAGTCTCTTTGTGGACCGTCTGTATCCGCGCCGAGAAGTCGAGGTGGGTGATCGACTGGACATCGCTGCGGGTCATATAGAGCTTGTCAAAGAGCGGCAGTTCATGGTAGTTCGCGGGGAGTTCTGTGCGCCGCTCCTTCACCACATCGGCGATGAGGAGCATGTAGGGAGAGCCTTGCTTAAGGTCGAAGAATTCGGGCGAACTCTCGGCCAGCACCGATGGGGCGAAGGGGCGGAATCCCTCGCGGTATTTTATCTTGAGGTTGAGTTTCTTCTGCATCGAGCCGTTGCGGGCGTCGCCGAGTATCGACCGGTTGCCCAGCGCGCGCGGGCCCCACTCCATGCGCCCCTGATGCCAGCCGACGACCTTGCCGTGGGTCAGATGGTCGGTCACGAGGTCGATGAGTTTCTCGAAGTCGCCGATCCGGTGGTAGATCGCCTTGTGCTTGCGCGCCATCAGTTCGGCGTCGAGTTCCGAATATTCGGGGCCGAGATAGGCGCCCTGCATCGCATCGTTCGTTCCGTCGGCGGTGCGCGGCGCGCCGAAATACTGATAGTGGACCGCGAGCGCCGCCCCCAAAGCGCCACCCGCGTCACCGGCCGCCGGCTGTATCCAGATGCCGTCGAAGAGGCCGCTTTTGAGCAGTTTCCCGTTCGACACGCAGTTGAGCGCCGATCCCCCCGCGAGGCAGAGATGCTTCGCGCCGGTCAGCCGTTTCGCCTCGGCCGCCATCTTGAGGACGATCTCGTCGTGGATCTGCTGGATGACATAGGCGAGGTCGCAGTGGTGCTGTTCGATGTGGCTTTCGACCGGGCGGGTCGGGAAGCCGAAGAGCGCCGCCCACTTTTTGTCGTCTATCATCCGCAAGCCGGTCGTATAGGTGAAGTAGTCGGGGTTGAGCCAGATCGAGCCGTCGTCGCGGAGGTCGATGAGCGTCCCCGTTATCTTGTCGCGGTACTCCTTGATCTGGGGCGATGAAGGGTTGCCGTAGGGGGCCATTCCCATCAACTTGTATTCGCCTGAGTTGACCTTGAAGCCGAGGAAGTAGGTGAAGGCGGAGTAGAGCAGGCCGAGCGAGTGGGGGAAGCGCAGTTCCTTCAGCGGTTTTATCTCGCTGCCCTTGCCGTGCATGATGGTGGCGGTCGCCCATTCGCCGACGCCGTCGATGGTGAGGATGGCGGCCTCTTCGTAGGGGGAGGGGAAGAAGGCCGACGCGGCGTGCGAGAGGTGGTGTTCGGGGAAGAGCAGTTTCACTTTCAGCGGGTCGCAGTTGGGGTCGAGCGTTTTCAGTGCGTCGCGGATGAGTTTCTTGAGGAAGAGTTTTTCCTTTATCCAGACCGGGACGAACGAGAGGAACTGGGCGAGCCCCTTCGGCGCGAAGGCGTAGTAGGTCTCGAGCAGGCGCTCGAACTTCAGGAGCGGTTTGTCGTAGAAGACCACCGCGTCGAGTTCGCTGACCGTCACCCCGGCGTAGGAGAGGCAGAACTTGGCCGCTTCGAGGGGGAAGTGGGAATCCTGCTTGATGCGGGTGAAGCGTTCTTCCTGCGCGGCGGCGATGATGCGGCCGTCTGCGATGAGGGCGGCGGCGGAGTCGTGGTAGAAAGCTGAAATGCCGAGGATGTAGCGTGTCATGCCGACTCCCTAAGGACCGTCGCGACTATACTGTGGTCTGACCGCCGAGGCAAGAAAAAGGTTGCGCGGGGAAGTTGACTTCAATTCTTCGGGAGGATAAACTTCAATCGTTTTTGCGGAAGAGGTTAAGCCATGATCAAATCAACATCCATTTGGATTGGTCTTGCATTCGTCGTTGTCGCGCTGTTATTTTGGCTCTCTCGCTCTAAAGTCGCTGCGTCTTCAACAGAAAATGAACTTGCATCAGATGCACAGGTGCTTGACCAGCTTAAGAGATATGGCTCAGATCTTAGCAAGCCACACCAATTAGAATTTTTTCTGTATTTTCCTACAGAAGCTGATGCTCAGAAAGCGGCGGAGCAGATTCGTGCGAAATCTTTTGAAGTTAAAGTAGAGCGCGCGGCGCAAGGCGAGTCATGGCTATGTTTTGCAACCAAGACAATGCTCCCGGAACTGAAAGCCATTCAGAATATCACGATCCAGTTCAACGAGATTGCGAAAAGGTTTGGCGGTAACTACGATGGGTGGGGTTCTCCAATCGTCGAGTAATTAAGAAAACTTAAAATCGGAACAGCGGCTTTTCTTCACTTCCCACACCCGGGGAAGTTCTCGACGAACTTGACCTTGATGTCGGGAAAGTTCTCGACAACCTTTATCTTGTAAGTGATTTCAGGGAGTGGAGCCTGTCAAGACATTTGCTAACCTTACCAAAGGAATGATCGTCACGCCATTTACTATCTTACCGAACGGGGGCATGGGGGTCTCTCCTTTCTGATGGGTTTCCTATCGGCTCGAATACTTTGGG
>Ga0116153_10000398_pt1 | contig 57497 bp, 79 predicted proteins | sample AD_UKC028_MetaG_FD_89896 | JGI IMG/M metagenome (GOLD analysis project Ga0116153, IMG submission 89896) | Active sludge microbial communities of municipal wastewater-treating anaerobic digesters from USA - AD_UKC028_MetaG | ecosystem: Engineered > Bioreactor > Anaerobic > Digestate | place: USA...
AAACATGAAACCAGACATTGAGTCTGGAGAATAAATAAAGGGCGTGTGGCGGTAATAGAGACGAGGTTGCACCTGTACGAATTGAGGAATGGCCAACCAAAGCGGTAGCCTCTGGTGAATATGCCAGAAAACAGGGATTACCTGCCACGCCCTACAAAGGAGAGAGGGATGATAGCAATCGTTAATATATCAGATGTGTTTTCGGAAAAAGGATTACAGAAATACTCTTTAAGAATTAACAATAAAGAGATTTGCAGATTTTTGCATAAAAGAGAAGAAGGATTGGCAAAATGCTTATTAACTGCTTCTAAGACTGTTGAAGTATGGGGAAAGGAGTCCGAGCATGAGTAAAATAAAAGCACGAATGAATGGAAGGAGGAGCTGGAAAATTGAAAAAGCTTTTGATCTTTTTTGGTTGCTTTCTTTTATGCTCATGTGAACATCCTTGCAAACAGGGACATTACGAAATGCGTCACGTTGATACTTTTACAACAATGATATTTGCAGGAAAAGTAATGGTACCTATTGTTTGTCCTGAACATGACGAAGAAGTGTTTATATGCGACGAATACTATAAAGAAGGAGAGAAGTATGAAGGTACTGTTGGTCGTTAAATCAAAGATGATGGAAAATATCTTGACAAATTTACTTATAGGTAATACCTAATGATTATGATAAAAATTAATAAGCTTTATTGTAAGAGGTGTAATCATGAATGGTGTCCGCGAATATCGGAGGTTAGAATCTGTCCAAAATGCAAATCTGCATATTGGGATAAAAGGCGTAAAGGCGATTCCGCTAACGCAGGGAATGTTCGCAATAGTTGATGAGGAAGATTATAATAGATTAAATCATTTTAAATGGTATGCCTATAAAAGTGGAAATACTTATTATGCCCGAAGAAATATAAGGACTGGCACAAAAAAACAGACCGTTATTCAAATGCATTAGGAGAAAGTTAGTTCAGTAGGAGAACGCAATCGCAAGTTGATGTCATGGGTGCGAATCCCATACTTTCGTGCAGGTATCAAATCCTGCCATACGCCCACTAAAGTAGAATGTATGCCAATGTATATACAACCATAACAATCTGAAGAAGATGAGGAAAACCATGAAAACAATTAAAGATGGGATTGTCGATAAACTTGGGAAAAAGTATTCTCCTAATCTTGATGAATTGGGAGAAGATATTGTGACTAAATCCACAGTGCAGATATTTACGGAGCTGGTAGACGGGAAATGGCATGAAGCAAAGTTATTCCAAGATGGGATTAGTTATAAGTGTTCTTGTGGTTGTTTGTTCTATAAAGAAAGAATGGACAATCACATCAAAGAATCCAATCCCACCTACTCCAACCCAAAAGACATCTTGGAGAAGATGAAGCAGTTTTGCGGAATACATAAATTCAGAAATTTTATTTATCAATTATCAGATGATTGTTGTGAAGATACAATAATGTTTGTCGAAACTTACATCCTCAATCCACCCTTGCTTCTAAAAAAGGCGATTGAATTTTTGGAGCAATTAAAGAAAGGAGAATGATTATGACTTTTGAAAAAGAATTAGAAAGTTTACTCAATAAATATAGCGTTGAAAACGATAGTAATACGCCAGATTTTATACTTGCCGGTTACATCACTGCTTGTTTATCAACATGGGATATTTATACCAGAGCAAGAGATAAATGGTACGGAACTAATAAAGATTCATTACCGCCATTCCCACTTACCGTACCATTAAAACATCGTAAGTCAGAAAGTGTTTCTCTGCTGCAAGTTTGATTGGGGCTTGTCTAAAAAAGGCGATTGAGTTTCTGGAGGTGGAGAAATGAGTATGGAATATATAAGAGTGAAGAAGATGACTCCTGAAGAAAAACTTAAAAGGCTTACAAACCCACAATGCGCCGAAGATTACGGGCTGAGTATTTCTTTTGACGAGCTGGCTTCATTTGATACTGGACGTGCTTTTTTGGAGGCATTTAACGAAATATATGTACCGTTTGATAAACAGGGCATAATTAATGATGTTTTAAAAAGGGGGAAAGCATGAACATTTTAATGACTGGGGGACGGCGTTCCGACTTTGGAAATTCGGTAATGCGATAGAAAGGATGAAGGCAGCTAAGGAAATTTCAAGGTATAAATGGACATACCTTCCGGAATATAAGAATAAAAAATTTGAAAAGAATTTTATAGTTGAGGGAATAAAATGAAAGCGGAACTCGTTGATTTGTCTGTTATTAAAAAAGCCGGAGATTACTGCGGTTTCTATAACTGCATAGTAAAGTTATCCAAAAAAGACATGGAAAAGGTTGATTCCCTTGTTAAACAAAAAGAATGCTTTTCCGAAGTTCTTTAATTGTACTTTTGTAACCAATAAAACACTGGAGGTAAAGAATGAAAAAGTATCGAAGCGCGGAAATTAACGTAGTCGCTAACGGATTCATTATCCGGATAGGATGTCAGACCATCATAGCCGAATCGCCAAAGAAGCTGAAGAAGCTCATTTGTGATTACCTGGACGACCCTGAGAAGGCAGAGAAAGAACTCTTCGAGAACTCAATCGTCTTCGGAGGGTGGTCGCCTCAACAAACTGTTCCGTGTGGTAGCCCACCGGAACCAGGATGGTCTGCTGGAACTGCTTCACAGGCTCCGGTCGCCGGAATACGTATAGAAACTGGTTCCGATTCGGCAGCGGCGGTAACTGCGCCAGGTTTTTTAGAAACTGGATTTGACCCCAGGGCTGAAAGATAGATTATTATATAAGGATGGGCGGCGGAAGCTCCAGAAAAACGTTATATGTTGGGGAACAATAACACTGGAGCGCCGCCTGTCTGTAAAGGAGATATATGGTAGAGATAACTCACATAAAGTGGAGCCGCAAGGCTATCGGGGTAGCTCTACATAAACTTGAAGAAGGAGCAAATACAATTAAAATAACGGTTCTAAATAAGAACAAAGAACTCATGTACCCTGTGCCGATGGTTGCTACAAAGGGAGAACTTATCGCTAAGTACGGAATCGAGGAAATAAACAAAAACAATCTCCTCGGGGTGTGGATTCCGTTGAAAGATTTAAACGATAATCGCCGGGATTAAAGCCGGGAAGAATGCTAAATAAGCAGAACCAGCGCCAGCAATGCTCCCACACCGGCTCCCCCGACAGCAAGACCTAGTTTATCAAAGAAGCTAGGTCTTGCTTCCTTTAAGACCTGTTCGTAGGAGTCCTTTTGAGTAGAGACGAGGTCTTGGAGGGACTTTAGCGTTTCCTTTGCAACAGCAAGCTGCTCTTCCTGTATTTTTTGAACCTGTAAAAGATTTGAGATTTTCTTCTCCAGCTCTGAGTTCTGCTCCTTGAGGTCGTTTATAATCTCAATCCTCTTAGAGTTATCCTCTAGCTGGACGACTATCTCTGAAGCGTCTTTTTCGTAGAAAGTAATGGTCTTTAACTCAGCGCGGACATTCGTAGCCGACAGGAACAATGCCGAGAGCACAAAAACGGTTACGAAGCTCGATAGAGTCTTCGGGTTTTTTGTTCTTAGCAATCTCATTTTCAAGACCTCCTATCTTATTTTTTAGACTATTTATTTTTCTATCACTTGCCTTTACGTCGAGAGACAATTGCTCTATCCTCTTGTTTGCGTCTGCGATAGCCATATTGTAATTATCGATAATCAGCTCATTCTGCTTTTTCACCATGTCTGCTACAATCTTTTCCGCAAGAGACCTCGCCGGGAAAAGGAAATAAAGCAGAGCGACTATCACTACCAAAATACATACGGGGATAACGTACTTCATTGCTCATCCTTTCGTTTAAAAAAACCGCCTATAACTTCAGCAGCACCCTGGATTGTTCTGCCTCCAACGACCAAATAGTTAAGGTTTAAGACCGAATCCGGGATGGAGACCATATAGCCAAGCCATATACTGTTAAATATCCACCCTAAAAGGGTAGACATCACGACATTAAGGGCGAGAAACCTGGACATAGACGTTACGTCTTCCCGGTCTATCAGCTTCTGCATGTATTCCACAACGCAATTAGGGCTTAACTTACTTTTTTCAGACATGTCCAATGGTTCCCCCTTCCTGTTTTTAAAGCCCATCTCAAGAGCCATATCTGGTCTTCCTCGGACTTATAGTTCAGCCCCGGTCTCCCGGCTTTTTTCTTGAACTCGTTGAAAGTCGGTTTATGGAACTGGGCTATTCCATAAGCCTTGCCGTGGTCACCGTAAACATCGTGCCGGCACGAACTCTCGCACTGTATTATTTTGTAGGTCAATATGTCTAAATCAGAGACTCTTCTGTTTGATTCCTCAACTGAGATAGGCAAAAAGACCAGAAGAAAAATAATTGCTTTACGCAATATTATTCCTTGCTGAATGTTGCTTTCAGCTTAGCGAGAATAACGTCTTTTTTCTGATAGGCTATGACGCAGACAACCCCTATAATAAATCCGAATACAAAACTCATAATGTCCTCCTTATACTGGTTCTTCCCAGTGTTGTGGGTCGCACTTCCGACCCTTCCAGTCTCCTCCCCATATCATCGTGGGGTCAATCATCTTACCGATTAAACCTATCTGGTTGAAGTCGATTTTCTTGTCCTTATTTGTGTCGGCGTTTGCATCGGTAACGTACTTGCCGTTCTTGTCTTTAATTCCGATGTCTACAGCTCTAGACAAATCATCAGATTCTGTATCGTTTGCAAGGTTTGTGATATGCTTTGAATTCATCGTCCAGGTAACTGCCCGTTTGTTTTCTTTCTCATCGATAGGGTCAAGCCATGCCCTCTTGCGGAGTTTATTTACAACGTCGAGAGGTTCACGCGACTGGGCATAGTAAGCTACCTGGACATCGAACGGTCTGTCAACTTCCAATACAAAGATGTCTATATTGAGAAGTCGTTTGGTTTCTGAGACTAATTTCTCAGCAAAGTTTCTTACTTTTGTTGTAGCTTTTGCTAAGGCTCTGGACATAATATTCTCCTAAAGTTAAAATTGTTAAAGGTGTTATCCATATAAGATTGGATATGAATAACTCAAAAAACTCTTTAATGCAATGTTTTTTAACAACACTCAACATCAGTGCTCCTTTCTCTTTTTCCTGTTCTGTCTTTATGCGCCTGTTCGAGAACAGCAAGCCCTTTCTCCAGGGTGCTAGTCCTTCCATTAGCTACCCTCTGTAGGTCAAACACCTGCCTTATGTCCTGCTTCAAGTCATAATAGGTCTTCTCGTAGAAAGTACGGTTGCCAGCGATTTCTCTTTTAATTTCAATAGTCGAGTCCTCATGCTTCTTGGAGAGATTTTTTTCGACCTTATCTATTTCGATACTAGCGTTGATTCTAATTTCTGCTTCTGCTTTTTCTCGTGCATCCATCCATCTCTTGAAAAGATAAGCTGTCGCCCCTACCGCTACCCCTGTTCCAGCCCAGTTTAAAAGAATACTACCAATATTAAGGTCAGTCATATCATCCTCACACATGAGTACCGGTTATTTTTACTCCATTTACAAAAGCAACCTTTCCACTTGCGATGTCGCCTTCAGCCGCAGGACTACCTGCTTCTGTAGTATCGACAACTTCCGTCTTTCCAGCAACGCCAAGGAGAGTAACTCCGGACAGTATGTTTCCAGAAACAACCTTTGCCGCTTCCGCCGCTGAAAGGACAGCCGACCCTGTCCCATCATAAAACCCAGTAGGAATTAAAGTTCCGTCTACATCGGTAACTTCAACATTATTGGAACTGTTGTTTGGCATGGTTCCTTCGAGTTTAGCCTGGTAGTTGTCCTTATAGAAGAACTTTCCGTCCAAGACGTTCCCAACTACAGCGTCTCCTGTCAGAGCAAACCCTGCGTCAATCTTGTTTGAGATAGCAGGTAGGTCTGTGTCGTGGATGTCGTTTACGCTTGTTACAAGCTGTTTAACGTAAGCCATTAAGCTTTTCGCTGTTCCCACCGCACCGCTGGCGGCAGCTTCGATTGCGTGTCCAATCGTGTCTCTGAAATTCATAAAACCCTCCTCTCCTCCGCCTCCGTACCGTTTAAGCCGTACCCGCTATAATCCTCTTAAAAGTTCTTTCGCTTGCTGTTATCATCCGAACCTCTGAAATATTCTTGCCGCCTTTTTAGCCCCAGCGGAAGGAGTTGTCACGGGAGTTTCTGTTCCAGAAGCCCCATATCCAAAAATTTGATAAAACGTCCCATCATAGGTAAAATCATGAGAATTACCGTCAATACCATTGCCCGCCCAATAGTAATAATGTGCATATCCAGGCGTCGGTGAAACTGAGTAGTAATAAAAGATATTACCGCCCAGGTTATAATGCCCTATGCTATCCCCAACTACAACGTCTATACTTAATCCTGAAATAACATGATCCCCGTCTTCAAGGTCGCCCAAGTCCGCCCAATCTCTGAATGTAAAATTTGGAGCTGTATCTAAGGGCACAGTTCCGACAACTAACCCTTGCACACCGGATACCGGCACTGATACATTCACGGTGTCTAATACACCAGAAGCATTAGCAACATTCTCAGGCCATACATAAGTCCATCCATTACCTGTATTATATGCAGCACTTAAAAAAGTTCCACCGATATCAATCGCCATTACTTCACCTTATACAGTTCCTTGTTCGGCACCTTGCTATAATCAGCATTATTTAATAAAATCGTTTTTGCTTCGCACTCTGTTTTAAAAAGAGAAGTCTTGACAATCGGAGCACTTATTTCACGCATCATTGCTTTTGCGTGTTCCTTGTTAAAGCCTTCAATGCTGCAATACCTTCGGTATGTTTCATCAAGCACCCACTGGAAACACCACAAAACTCCTTCTTCTGTAATGATATGTGGGATATAAATTGCGGGAGTCAACAACGGATTTTGAATCACGATATTAGGGAGCGAATTGTACCAGTCGTTGTAATCATTTTTGTTTGCTGGTATCATCCTGTTTATCATTTCCCCTTTATAGCCTTCTTCTTCGTTTTTAACGGTTTTGAATGACTTGTCGTATCCCTTATCTCCTTTATCGAGATAAAAAGGAGACACGCCAATTATCATCCCGTAAGCGCTTTGACGGGGGTCTTTTTGATAGACAAAATGTGGTTTCTTAAAATGTGGCATAATTAAACCTCCTTATTTAACCTCACCATTAAAATCCCCTCCCCCGAAAGAGAGGGGATTTCTGGTTGTTGTGTTTTCAGCCATATCAAACCTCTGATTTTTCTATTTTGAAGTGCATACTCCACTCCTTATGCACTATACGCTTTCTCGTAAGAATACTGACCAGTTACGTCAGCAGTCCCGGCATCCATCACGCACGAAATCTTCAGATTGTCTCCAGCCAGTTGAGTCAATCCGAACATATCGAACAGACTGAAATACGTTCCGTAATTGGCTGTCGTTACAGTGAACGAATCAACCACGGTAAGAACATCATTGATTAACTCGGAAAGATTGACTGTGACTGTGTTTGCACCTGGGTCTGCAAATTTCAGTCTTAGGGAATTTACCTTATAGGAGTTCCCTGATGTTGAAAGGTTGAAGATAACACAATCGGATTCCGTTGTCGTCACTGTATCGGTTACGGCTACGTCGGCTTGAGGAAGCCACCCAAGAACTCCATATCCAGAGATTAAAACAAAAGTATCTCCTGTCGGGTCGGCACTCCATGCCTGAGTAAAATTGAAGGTATCCGTTGAGGCTGTAAAAGAATCTACAATTCTAGCCTGTCCAATATTGTCTCCAGCGGTACAGAGCATTAGACAACCTCTCCAGTAATTATCTCCCTGAGTAAAGGTCGCATCAACTACCGTAGTCGTTGTCGAACCTGCGGCGGCGGTAACTGAAGAAGTCCCTTCTGAAATTGCGTCGCTTATCGCTTCAAGAGAATCCGTGGTGTTATCGTAGGTAAACGAACCATCCTTATGCAGAATGTCCGCAAGCGACTTTTCCACCGGAGCGGAAGTGATTCCAACCGTTGAGATGTTTTTCGTGGTATCGTAGAGAGAAGTCGAAGCGGGAAGTTGCCCTCCAAGCCCTCCGTTATTACCTGCGATGTAAGAAGCAAAAGAACCTGCCGTCATCGCAACCGTGATAGCGGTGTCCTGAAGTCTGTCGGTGTCGGTCTTAATATCATCGACAACGGTATCAATGTCTATGATATCGGTAATCAGATTGCACCATACCATTTGAGGAACGTAAGCGGTTTCTGTTCCGAAGGTTACAGTAATTCCGCTGACCGTTAATCTGTATGTATCTCCTACAGACCATTCTGCCGCCAGAAATCTATTGGAAGTATAGACCCTTCCATTGGCTTTTGAAAACGTCGGCTGGGTAATCCCCACAGCGCTGAACGCCCCACCGCCGGTAGACTTTGCAAGCTCTACGGCTATAGACGTTATGACGATGTTGGCTGAAGCAATAGCACCGGAGTCAATATCCATTAAGGTTATTTCAAACTGAGCATAGGAATCGTCCTCTACTACGTTTGAAGCGGACTGTTGGAATCTCAACTGCCCAGTTAAGCCGCCAAGGCAGGTCTGAATGTATTCGACTCTTTCAATTAAAGAACCGTCTGCATTGGCAACTACGTTTGTACTGGAGAATGAATTATTATTGTTGTCATCTCCCAAGATGTCTCTGTCGCTACGAGGAATTAAATGGTTAGGTGTCTTTCTCATGATTATGCCTCCAAAAAGTCTGCGACAATGACACCGTCAGCACCGGAAGTAGTAGGTGTTATGTTCGCGTAAATTTTCTTTTCGCTTGCAAAAATCGGAACCGGGATTCTGTAGTTGCCCGATGATTTAATGACCATCGTATCCGATACCAAGTCTGTCCCCTGAAGCGCGGTGATTCGATACTTGTCCGTGGTTGAAATCGAATCATTGATGATATCAAATGTAATCGATACCGATACCATCGTTCCGATAGTAACTTTAATCATCAGATAAACCGCCTCCGGATTGTTTGTTTTATAAGCTACGATGAAGTTTGGGTCAGTTCCGCTTGCTGTACCCGTAGATGAAGCTATTGTGTTTGCCGCCATATTTAATTCCTCCTATAAATTTATACCATTTATTTCTCGCTTTTTAAAGTGTTTTAATCGTTAAAAACTGCCCTCACCATCCAGTGAACTTTCGTGCTTGGCTGGGCAACCCCTAAACCTCCTCCTCCGTTTGGATTCCAACTCGTAATCCTGAAACCGTTTGCGGTCATGTTTGAAGCAAACGCTGCGACTGGCGAAGCCTGGTCTACCACCGTCAAAGCCACAACATACTGAAAACCATACGGAAGTGCTTTTTTAAAAACGACATCTGATATAGCCGTAACGCTATCCGTAGTCACAACCCCTGCTTTGTTAAAATTTGTCAGCTCAATTGCTTGCATATTACACCGATGTGTATTCAATCCAAGAACAATTTACGATTATATGCGTAGTCGCCGCAATATTCTCAATCCCCTGTATAAGAACCGCTTCACCAGGCACTAGGATAATCTGTCTTAAATCAGTTCCAACGTCGGGAATCATATTATAGCCAGGATGTGTAAACCATCCTACCGCTGTATGTGGTCTGTCAGTATATTGAGTCCACATCGAGTTCCCTGCGGTAGCCGTAATCGCTGTAGCGACTCCTCCGTCACTAGCCGTTCCTCCTCTTGGAACCGCTGTTGGAGTAGCGTAAGAGGTCTGGTACTTAACGGGAGTTAAAGCAGTTCCTCCTGTCGGAAGACCCGTAGTACGAGAAAGTTTCATCAGTGGTGCCACCGAAGTTAAAACAGCCGTCGAGTCCGTAGCGACGTTTAATCCCCTGATTGCTATATTCACAGTCGAAGCAGAAGGATTTTCTAAAGTGAATACGTTCTGAGGAGAACTTGCCGCTCCCAGAGTCCTGAAGGTACTAACTGCGTACAAGCCAGTCGTGAGTCTTGTAGATTGCCATTCTGCACAAGCTGTTACTCGTAGATTCCCTCCACTTGTTAAAGCTCTCGGAATTGCTTCTACCGTAGGGCAAAGGCATGTTTGGATTCTTACCGCTGTGGTATCGGTTCCAGCTTCGTTCTTTACTGCTACTTTATAGTAGGAAGCTGTAGCCTGAAAAGTTCTAGCACTACCATAACTTGCAGGGTGCGTGTAGGAATCAGAAATATCCCAATTGCTCCCATCCATAGACTGATAAAGCGTTATGGTGTGCTTCTTGTCGAGGTATGTATTAATCTGTATTCCGGCAACCCCTAAAGTAGATTCAGAAGTTCCTGTCCAAGTTGCCCCAGCCAAGATGTTCGCAGTTGAGGAGTTTTTTGTGCTCGTGAAAACACTCTGCTCCATCGCAACTCCCGCGTGATATGTTCCATCTAGAGAAAGGTGTGAATCTATCGCATGACCAGAAGAATCGTAAAGCGTGACTCTAGCTGCTTTTGCTGTTGCATCGATTGTTAAGGTATCTGTTGAAGCTCCACTTTTAATTACTGCCATATATCCTCCTAAATCGTCTTGTTAATAACATAATTTATCTTGAACTTATCAGCGACGAGACCTTCAAGAGCTTTTGCGTAAAGAGTACACTGACCAGTTCCGGCTACGAATCTAAAATCAAATGAATCAAACTCAAGTTCGTCTAGGTCTTTTCCGGTCGGGGCGACATAAGCAATATCTCCTATTATGTACGAAGTTGAAACGATATCAGCATCTGTAATCGTAAACGTAGCCTCCATTACAGGAGTGGAACCGAAGTCTATTTCTGTAGTCTTTACTATCCCAAGGGTCAACGTCTCAAGGACACCTATCTTACCAAGGGAGCTGGGGAAAACGTTAGACTTCTTCGAATTAACCACATATCTCATTTTTGAGCTTGGTTTTTGCAAGTCACCCCTATTCCCCTTTTCGGTTCTATATCTCATTTAATAAAATTCCTTGCATTAGATATTTTGTTCAAAAGTTCTTCTAGTTCCAGAGACCTGCCGAGACCCTTTAATATGTCAACCTGGTCTCTCAGGTGATTATTTAAAGTGTTCTGGGCATGCAAAGAGTCTTCTATCCATTTTACAATTTCAATGAATAAAGTATTTGACTCTAGCTTCACAATCGCTTCTAAAATTTTTTCATCCGGTCTTATCATTTTGGCTCCTTATTAAATTGGCGTGTTTCTGTTCCCTGAACTGGGTTCCCAGCCTGGTCAAGATTCTCAGGCGGCGCTTGCGGTGCAGCAAGCTGAGGCGCCTGTTGCATCGGAGGGAGCTCGTTTTCATCCAGGTCAATACCCATTGTTTTAGCAACTTCAAATAGCATCTTTCTTCTTGCTTCCACTCCAACGAGTTGTATATCGAGAGGATTGGCAGTCATTTGAATGTATTCAAGTTTCCTCTGGGCTACGTTTTCTTTCTTCATCAGAATCGCAGTCCCTCGACCGTCGAATTTATAGTCTCCCATAATCCCAAAAATTTCCTGGTTGTCGAGAAGATAATCATAGTGCCTCTGAAGAGAAGTGACGATGATATGGAGGTCTATGTTTCTCACAATAGCTTTTATCCCTCTCGCCGCCATTTGGATTAACTGGTGCAATCCGCTCGAAGTAGACCCAGCGCCTCCGACAGCGGTGTCTCCGTGCGCGTAAGCCGGGATTCCGGAGTGTTCGTCTGCTATTTTCGAGAACGTATTATAAACCGTCAACAGTTTGTCGATGACCATTTGAGGCGAAAAGAAGTCTACAGGCTTGTTGCTGTTGAGCATTTGCTCCGTGGTCATCTTCCAAACCTTTCCGGGGAAAAGTTTGTAAACGGCGTTTGGCTCTAACAAGTCCGTGTTTAAAACGACCTGTGGGAGAGACCCGATTCCGACGTTGGCTAAGGTAGCCCGGGCACAAGCATTACAAACTTGCTGGCAGTCGGATATAATCTCCGGCAAGCTTTTCCCCCAGAAGGAATCGTTTATGTTTTGCAGCGAAGCCTTGGAAAAAGGTTTTCTGCCAAGCTGGTCATAATTTAACATCGCTTTAATGATATGGTTCCCTATTTTCCAAATAACACAAGGGTACGAGCAATCATCGTCTTCCACATCAATGCCGCAATCCCTTAACATTCTTCCTTCGATTTCATCCCACAACTCAAGGCAGTAGATATTTTCGTCCGGATACTCTTCCTTGGAGGTGTACTTGTCCATATCTCCCATGCCTTCTTTTGCGGAATCGCTCAGGACTAACCAGTCTTTTTTAAGCTCTCCAGCATAAAACTCTCTCAAAACATCTCTTATTTCTTTTTCGTTAAATCCCTCTACGCCTATAAGGTTGTAAAGCTGGCTGGGCTTCTGGGTTATAACATCAAAAAGATATCCCTTGTTCACATCCGTAGAATAGGGAGACGGATAAATGCAAAACGGGTTTCTTCTTTCGTACTGGGGAACTATTTTATAGACAACTTCTTTTTTAAGGAGACCGTCCTGTCCGAACGATGTCTGTCTCGTTTTGACTTTTCTCAGGACAAGACCCTTCATTATCCCAGCTTTTAATCCGACAACGTCGTCAATTACTTCTTCGAGGGCTTCGTAAAATCCCCCCTCAATCCAGTCATCGTCTATTTTATCGGCGACTCCTTCTGAAAGCTTTTTGGCTATTTTTTTAATCTGAGCCTGTACTTCATCTTTTATCTGCTGCTGGTTTTCTACGATAATCTGCCGCATCGCATCCCCAGGAATCATCTGACCAGTTTGGATGGCTTGCTGGGCAAACATTTGGATAAACTGCGTGAGAACATTCTCTTGAATAGAAACTGTTATTTCTTGTGGTAGTTCTGGTATCGGAGTAGGGTCTACTGAAAAAATCCTATCACCCGTCATGAGGATATCCTTTATCCAGGCGACCGCATTACGACATTTTGTGTCGGTTATATTCATGAAGATTTCAGGCTGGTTAGCTTCTTTAATATCGGCTAGTTTTTTTGGTTCGTATTCTCCGTTCCTTTGGCGGACAGAGCAAAGCATATCATCTTCCACGGTCTCTTTAGCCTTCTTAGCGTCAGACCACTTTTTATCGATGAGTTCTGAAAGAGTGCTTATAATCTTTAGTTTGTTTTCGGTAACGACGGTGTTCTGTGCCTCTGTTACCTCGCTTGCGTTTGCTGTTTGTACTAAAGGGTTTATTGACATTTTGTTCTCCTGTATAAATTATATCAAATCATAAGCAATAATCAATACTTATTTATAAGTGTTCGCAGCGATACCAAATGTATCAGCTAAGATAACCGCTATAGCATCTGCCGAATTTGGGTCTTTTAGTGTATCGTAAGTATTTTGTATCCCAAGGGGAACTATTAAATCCGCAACAGCATTCGAGGCTTTGATTGGTTTCCCTTCAAAGTCCGTACCTGTAAGGAAAATGTCTCTCATTAATGCGGCTGTAGGAGAAAATTTATTGCTGAAAAAATTCACGCTAACATCCATGACCGTTGGAGAATATGGTTTCCCGGTGTTTAGCTTCGTAATCTTTCCGGTGGTAGAGCTTTTTATGCTCCAGGAAGTAAACCGTCTTGCGAGAACGACAATAGACCCCATTCCGCCGGTAACATCGAATCGCGTATTTTTCTTTTTAATCTTTCCAAAGTTAGCACTCCTCGCATCCCAGTCAACAGATTTATCGTCGAGGGCATCGGCGATTGCAAGCACAATAGCCGTTGTTACTATAATCTTGAAAAGATTTTTAGCAGCCTGAATCCTTACAAAATTAGAAACCCTCTTCTGGAACACATGGGCTGTTAATACGTCAAAATTAGCCTTTAGGTTCCTCGGAGAAAAGAACACATTATTTAAAGTGCTTGCGATTGGCTCTATTTTTCCGAGGTGACCTCTGGCTGTGAGTGAATTGCAAAGCTTGGCTATAGACTGGAGTTGGTCGACATCCTCTACATCCACTCCTGATTTTTTAGCAAGGTAGTAGTAATACTTGAATACATCGACTCTGTTTTTTTGATTAAAATAAACAAACCCAGCCTCCGCTGTCTTGTAGAATCTTCCGAGAATCCAGAATCTGTTAGGGATAGCAGACGGGAACGACTCTTCCCTAACACCGTATACGTCTAGCTTTGCGCGCTTCATAACATCATACAGCGGGTCTGAAACTGTTATGGCGTGAAACATATCTAGGGGATTATTCCCTATAAAACTATCCCACATAACTCCAAAAGATTTCGCGGCTGACTTAAACCACGTACCCGGATGAGTACAGAGCATCTTCCATCCTTGCAAGAATAAAGCTGAATGGTCTAACGAAGCCTTAAATGATTTCGTCACACCGGGGGTGACCTTGATGGTTTTCCATATCGTGCTGAGTGGGTTTGTAAAATAATCCTTCAGGTGTATCTCTTCAGCCCTCGTCTTTAACGTTGATACAAAATCATCAAAAGCAACCTTCGCAAGACCGTACTCGACACTGTGAGGGTCTTTGTCTTTTTTTGCTTTTACTTCCTGGGCTAATTTTGAGATTGTCACTGCCTCTTGATATGTAACCTTCATGCCTAATTTCTGTTCGACAAAATCGCTCAAGAACTCGTCCATCTGATTAGGTTCGAGAGCGGCTTGTAACCTTTGAATTCTGGCAAGGGTATCTCTCTTGAGTTCAGGTTTTAATCCTGACATTTTATCAACCCACCCCTCCAGCGCTTTCTGCTGGGATTTTAGAAGAAGTTTAGACTCAAAAGAAGCATTCAGTTGTTTAGCGTTTTCTTTTCCGACAAATGTTTCAAAAAAATCCCTTCTTTCATCAGATGTCATGTTGGAAAGTTTCTTAATGTCGATAACTCCTCTATCGACCTTGTTTTTGAAGTCTTCAGCAATATATTTCGGTAGACACCAGGACATAAATCACCTTAGCATTTAATTAAGTCTATAAGCCTTCGGGTTGCTTCTTTGTTTATACTTCTATTCACATCAGCCTTCACGGTCTGTTTCCCTACGTTTGTCTGTTCTTTTGCTCTTTGTTTTATATTGGAGTCTTTCTTAACAGCTTCCGTCTCCCTTACGATATTGATTTCTCTTATAGCAATCGCCGGCGAATCTTTGTAAAGTTCTCTAAGGAGCTGAAGTTCTTGAGCGACGTAAGAAGAATACTTCAAGAAACTATCTTTTCCTCCGAGAATCATAAACAGTTCAGGGTCGTTTAGTTTTTGGGCAAAATTTATAGCCGATACCATTGCCGCCGTTTTACGAATCCCAGCCGGAACCAACTCAGGATTTGTGGCATATCTTATAACCGCCTCCTTGCTCGTCATGATGGAATCAGCTTTGGCGATTTCTTCGTCGTTGGCAATCGTCTCATAGACGACATCCTGGAATTCAGGCGGAATGTTTCTTTGAACTGTTAGAGGGATGTTTTTCTTTGGAGTGAAAACAAATTCCTTCTTCGGAGTCGCGGCTCTCTTGGCTTGCTCCAGGACAATTTTCTGGGATTCATCTTCTACCTCTTCAAGGGTAATTTCTCCGGTTTTGAAGAGACTGGACTGGGTGGTATCAACCCTTGCTCTTCTAATCTCCGTAAGCAGACTTTCACGAACTCCTCGAAGGGAGTCTCTTTTGCTTTCTGAATAAACACCGCTTTGTCTGAGTTCTTTGATTCCATCTTCCCTCCTTACCTCCGGGTTAATATCGGTTCCCAAGTCGTCCAAATGGAAAACAGCATCCTGATTCCCTATCTCTGCTAAATAAAGAGCTGTCTCTTTATCTTCGACTATAAAGGATATGTCAAGGACAAACTTGTTCGTCTGGGTGTCGAACCATCCACCAAAAAAAGCCCTTGGGTCTGATTCGAAAACCTTTTTAAATTTATTAAGATAATCAATCGCATCCTGACGCGTGAATTTATCAAGCCGAAGCTCTGTTTCTTTTGCTGGAGAGACAACCCAGCCTTTTGTCTGGTTTTCTCCGTTGGATACTTCGATAGTAAACCCATCCGGTCTGCTCATCACAACATCATATATTTTTTTAAATAATTTAGTCTCTATTCCTCTTCCTTCAGACTCAATATTTTTTGTAAAAGCGGAACGGATGTTTCGTCCTGTTCGTCCTGTTCCCCTTGCAATGCCTCCAAGTGGTCTTCCAAAATGCTTTTCCCATAAGACGGAGGCTCCCTTAGAGAAGTAGTCCCCCTTTTTCTGTTTTGCTCCAAGTTCACGATAAACCTCCTTTTCCCCTATCCACATAGCAGCCTGGACAGAAGCCATGTCCTCTCCAGGTTTGGTGATGTTTTTGATTCTGTCATACAACCACTGGCGATGATTTCCGCTCGAAGGACTTTCCTTCAGGTTCCCTTTAATATATTTTGCAAAACTGTTCGTTACCTTACGAAGCTCTTCTCCACCCTCAAGAGCATTCACTGTGTCTCTGAAGTTTTCGTTCGAGAATCTTCTTTCAAGAGACAGAACATAAGGTTCTATGTCTTCTCCGAACAGGCTTTTCTGCCAACTTATCAGCCTCCCAGCCTTTGGTGCATTTTCAACTGATTGAATGAACTCTTCTTGCTTTTGATTGAAAATATCTTCGTCTACCGTAGACAGGTCTCCTGTTATTCTCCCTACCGTTCTCATAAACCACATATCCGTTGTTAGATGAGAGTAGTCTCCGTTCATATTAGCGAAAAAAGAACCTATTTTAGAACCAAACATAGCCGCTCTCGGAATCCTGAAATCATCACTTGTGTTTGAAATTATAACATGAGCTTCTTCTGCCGAGATTCCTAATATTTTACTGACCTCGTTTTTAATTTCCTTAGCTGTTTTAACCTCCAGCAGCCAATCAATAAATTCTTCATCAGAGTTAAAGTTCTTCCTTAGCTTTCTGGCAAGAGCCAAATGGGTGTCGATTGTTTCTTTTCTGGTCGCGTCTAGCGTCATAGAGAATCTTTTTTTAGCTTTGTAGTTTTCGTATACATTTGCGGCAAGTTCGACGTTTTTAGTCGTCTCGTTTCCATTTGAAGTAATCGCCAAAGCAAGGGTCATCATGCCCCTATTACCTCTTTCTTTAAGCTCGGGATATATTTCTTCTAAGGTATTAAAAGTAGTTTCAATATCCTGTTTGTACCACTCCAAGGACTCGGGGAATCTCTTGGAGCAAATCTCATAGAATTTTCTTAATGAATTTTCTACAGTCTTATTTTGACGACCGGTGGCGGTTTGCCAATCAATTATCCCAGCCTTCGCTCCTTGCTCTGTGAGATATTTTGCTATCTCTGATACTTTCGTAAAGCGCTTCGGTTTTGTCTCTCCTGTCAATATATAAGTCCCTATATCTCTAGGGTTGCCAGTTTTATAAACTGGCTGTCCTTTCTCGAGGACATCTTTCTTCATGGAAGGAGTTATGTCAACGGAGGGGACGGTGGAAGCCCTCGCCGTATCCCCTTCATATTTTATCTCAAACCGATTTTGGTCTTCTTTTCCAAACTGTCCTATAAAATCTTTTGCTTGTTTTTCCGTTCTGAACCCATCATAAATTTCACCGTCTTGGTAAACAACCCACGCATCACCTCGTTGGGTTGTTGTATCAATCTTGCTCTCTCCAACCTTCGCTCCCCACTGCTTGACGTAACGATTCATAAAACCGGGGATGAGCTGGTCGTAGAAGGACTTCATTCCCTCGCCGCCGACTTTGAGGTCTGCGCCTTCCAGCCGGAACATCTTCATATTTTCCGCACCTTTTACAGTGGATGTTTCTGGGTTATCAAATAATCTTTTTGCCGCTTCTTTCCCGATATAATTCTCAACATCTTCCGGTTTAACATTACTTCTAACAATGACGGGTTCTTTATTTAAGTCATATGCCGTCAATCCCTGTCTTGTTTCATTGTAATGAACTTCGCTTATGTGTTTGCTAAGATTATACCGTTCCGCCTGTTGCTCTCCAGTTGTCCACGCAATCTTATCGTAGCCGTTTTCAGCTGCGTACCGGAGCATACGTTTCATCACCAGTTCATGCCAGTTCTCAGCGAAGGGTGCGGGGGGAACACCTTCTTTTTGTTTCCTTAAAATATTATTGAGTTGTTCGCCTAAATCCCCAGCATCGTCTGTAGCTAAATTATATTTATCTTGTAATTTATCAAGAGTCGATTGGTACCATTCATCATCAATATTGCCACTTCTATCTTGTGCGACCCATCTTGCAAGTTCTTTGTCTACTTCACCACTGACGGCATACCCTTTCTTCTTCCCTTCCTGATGCCAATCGCTCTGGACTTCCTCAATAAACAAGACTTTATTGCCCTCAGCGTCCGTGCGTTCATTGAACCTTATATGGGCGAGGACGTTGGGTTCGTCCCAGTGAGATGATTTATAATCAGCTTCTACCGCAGGAGTCTTCCTTTGAATAACATATTCTCTAGCTTCTCCCTCGTTAGGATATCTTGATTTGGGGATTTGGTAAACTTGGTCAGGTGCTCGGAAGTACCAAAACATATCCGGGTTCGTGGCTTCGTATTCTCCGGGAAGAATGGGGTTCACATTTTTTAAATCATATTTTAAAGTTTCATGTTGGATTGGCAACGTCAGCAACAACTCTCTGTAATTCTCTCCACCGGAGAGTTGGTATTGAGCGAATTTTGTTTCTGCTTTCCCATAAAGTCCGATAACATCTTCTTCTGCTGCTTTCATCGCCTCGGCTTTTGTCTCGAATATTTCTGTTGCTTCCGATGTATCGCTTTCAAAATACCATCCCTCTCCGTCGCTATACCCAACATTTGCCTCTCTGTTCCCATTTACAAAATATTCATCGCCTTTCCATTCTCCGGCACCTTTTGTCACTTCTTGTATCTCAATCTGATTGTCCTTTAGGAACTGGAGGAATTTTTGCTTGTCGATAACTCCATTGACTTCGTTCTCTTTTAGCCACTGTTCCACAGCCATCCATTTGAGCTCAGCGGGTTTAACCTGTTTCCTTTCGAGGTAACCTATAATAGACTGAATTTTAGAAGGCATTTCTTTCAGGTGTTTATCTACGACAGTAATAAGCTGCGAATAAAACCCGGGCATTATTTCGCCTGTCTTATAGGCTGTCTGTCTCGGTTTCACTTGCTCAACCTCAACGGGAGTGAACATGCAAACAACATCATATGTCTCCGAGTACATTCCCTTGTATCCAGCTTCTTTAATCCTGCGGTCGTATAGATTGTGTTTTTCGTTCTGGTCGAAAGGAGCAAACCCTCTTCGTGTGAGGTCTTTTGGAGTCGGCATCAGGTTTAACGGGTCGTAGTCTCGGTTGTATAAATCGTTCCCTTCTACTAATCCCTTATATGTTTCCTTCCCGAGCCCGTGTTCTTTCGTGTACCCTTTCACTCCGTAATACATTTGCGGTACGTAACTTTTCCCGAATCTATCTCTCTCCTGACCGGCAAATCCGGTACCGAAATATTTAGGATTAAGAGTCCTTAGACCTCTTTTGTGAGACCAGTGAGTTAAAGTAACAGGTTTGTCTTTGAATTTTTCAGGAACGCCTTTGAGTCTTTCATCTAACGAGAGTTCCCCAACCTTGTAATTTATATGCTTCACGACAGGTGTTCCGCCGTCGTAGAATTTATTGATATCAGATATTATCTTTTGAGGAGAAGTCCCCTTATCGTACTGGTCTCCCCAGAGCCTATCGTTGTTCAGCAGAAATCCATAATCCGGTTTTTTAGGAACATTCTTCCACTCGTGCAAATCAACCACTATATTCCCGTTAAATTTTTCAGCAAGGGTGTAGATTTTATCAATCTGCTCCAGTGTGGGTCTTTCCCCAAGTTCGATAGCGCCCATCTTTCCATCGACCCGTATAGCTCCGGTAAGCAAATATTTCCAAATCGAGGCGATAGGATGTTCTTCTCCGGTAATCCAAGAAATATACCTATGCTCCAAAGCCCTATAACCACCTGGGTGTCTCTGTTCTGGGGGCAAACTTCTACCACTAAAATCAAGAAGATTTCCGTCGTTGTTTATAAACCCAGCCTCTTCAAAAAACTCCGTATGACCAAATGTCTCCGCAGCTCTTTCTTGTAAGCTCTTAAATCCGGGAGGAGCCCTTGACGCTTCTCCTGTTTTATATCTCGTCCCTGCGGAAACCCCTTCTTTAGTTTTTGGCTGAGCAGCATTAAATTCGTTTCGCTTCTGTTCAAGCCAATCTTCAAATTCAGCTTTGTCTTTGAATTCTCTTCCATTGAACTGTTTCTCCAGCCAAAGGTTTACGGTTTCTTCGTCTGCGTTCCAGCCTTGGAAGCCGCGCTCTCTCCAATATCCGTGAAGAGCTTCGTGAATAACTGTGGTGGGGTCGGAACCCTTAAATACCCAGCAACTTTGGGTTCGTCTGTTATCCACACCTTGAACCGTGTGGTGTCGTCCTTGGATTGCGATACTAATTCTGCCGCCTTTTGATTTGAGTTGTTCATAAGTCACTCCTAATGCTTTCAACACTCCCTCAAGCGTGTGCCCCAATTCTTTTAACCGGGCAACCCCTTCAGGAGTTGTTACGTCTATCGGGTCTTTTAGGTTGAAGTCAAAATAGTTAAATTCAAAATTAAATCCCAATATGCCGTTGAATAACTTTTCAACATAGTTAAACATTGATTTTCTATCATCGGGCACCGTGGTCTTTTTTGTTGAAAGGTAACCCAAAATAGCTTTAACGTTTTCCGGAGGCAGACTTGCCGCTTGCTCCGAAGTAATTCCATTATCTACCAGGAGCTGAGAAAGTTCAGGAGAAAGACCTGTAATTCTCTTCACTTTACGCTGTTCTTTTGTCTGTTCAAAGACTTCAGGGAAGAGGTCTTTGTAGGTGTTGATTAGCTGGTCTACTTCATCCAGCCCCTTCTGTTTTAAATACTCTATCGCTTCAGCTTTGGTTGCTTTGGGAGTTACGATATTTCCTCTTGATACATCTTTCTGTATCCCGTCAGAAAAAATAACAGTGACATTTTTACCCTTTCCACTTACAACAACAGCTTCTCTTCCGTCGTTAAGCCGGACTCTTTTCCCGACATAATTTGAATCCAAATGTTTAAATGCTGATTTTAAATCCGAATCAGTAGGGTTCCCGGTAGCCCTTCTTCTTAGGGCGCTAAACTGGAATCCCTTCCCTTTCATTAATTTGGCATGCTGTTCTTTTCCGCTAGGGTCAATAGGAGCATTTCTGTTGAAATAAGCAAGAATTCTGTCGAGGACACTCTTGACTTGATATGCTTGTTTTTCTTCAGGAGAAGCTTTTGACATCAAGGCGGCTTCTTCTTTTTCTTTTTGGACAGCCTCCTGGAAAGCTTTCTGGGCACTATCTCGAGTAATTTGCTCGGAGCCGCCCATCTCCACGAATCCGCTCTTGCCGCCTCTGGTATGCCACTCGATTCCTCTTTTGCCGTCAACTACGGCATCGTAAATAACATCCGCATTTGGTTTTGCTCTTTCAGTAATTTGTTTCGAGACGACCTGAAGAGTGGAGCTAATCGTAGGCAAATCCATTTTATCGATTTGCTCTTTTGTAAATCCGACGCCTTTCAAAACGTCTATACTTATAGACGGCTGGGCTTTCGGCTGATACTGAGATACGATAGCTTCTGGAGATGTTGAATTTTCCTTCAGGAAATTAAATTCAGCTCTTTCGTCTGCGGTGATAGTCCCGGCGATATCTTTTTTGTTGAGCTCGTCTAATTTATCCTCAGCATATTTCAGGATTTCTTTTCTTTCTGAATCATTGAGAATAATTTTTGCTTGCTCTTTTGTTTCGTCAGGAGGAGCGGTGAGGTCTGTCTTGCCTCCTGGTTTTGGTGAAACAATTCCAGAAACAACTCCACCTCCGGCACCAGCTACCAAACCGCCAAAGCCAGACTCGAGAATTCTCCACATATTATCTTTGGTGAACATCTCAAATTTCGGGTCATTTACGGCAATATTAGCCAGCGAGAGAAATTCCTGACCCATTTCCTGAGCAGCTTCTTCACCTCCCTGGGTGATAGCTTTTTTGGCTATTCTGACAATGGCATGTGTGTCCGCTGAAGCTATGGCTTTCCTGAAGGCGCTTTCTTCGGCTGTTCCGAGGACATCTCTTATTACACGAGAGTTACCACCAGCAAACTCTAAAAAGGAAGCCATAGTTCCGGTCGCCAGAGCAGACCACGGATTGTCGATTCCGTATTCTTTAAGAGCCTCTCCCCAGTTTCCACCAGATTCCATCGGCAGAACTCCGGCGAACATCCCAGCTTTCGAGCCGGCAGCCCTTGCACCCATCTTAACAAGTTCGTTTGTGGCTATTTTCTTGACTTCTTCCTTAGCCATCACCTCAGCCGTTTCTCTTGCTATGCCTTTTTTCACAAAAGATTCGGCAGCTTCTTTCATTAGGTTTCTTCCAGCTTGTCGAGCAAATATTCCAGCGAGTCCAGTAGCTGCCCCACCAGCAGCTCCGACCGCTGTTCCGCCTACTGGAGCAACGGCAGTTCCGGTCGCAGCTCCGAGGATTGTTCCGGCTAAGGTCGTCGCGGCAGCTTCAACCATTGAAGGGACAACTTCTCCGATGGTTCCGACTAAGAGACTCGGAAACGTTCCCAGTGTGACATCTTTAAGGTTTACCGCTTTGGGGTATTTTGCTGCTTCGGCTTCGTGTTCCTGAAACCCTTTAAAACCAGCCTGTTTGAGAGATTCATTTCCAATAATAGAACCGACAATCCCTCCAAATCCATATAAACTTGATTTGAGTTGCTCGGTTCCTCTGTTGATTCCAAGAGCGAACTCATCTAAGAGGCTTCTATTAGACACATCCTGAAAGCTTTCACCACTTGGTTGTCTTGCGATAGGCTTTTGAGGAGAATCCAGCGTATCCAAAAAAGACCAGTTGCCGTCAACTTCCTTTGGTTGAGGTGAATCTAACGTGTCTAAAAAATCCCATCCAGCCATTATTCGATTCCTGAATATCCCTGTGCGAGGATTATTTCTTTTGTTTTTTCTTTGTCTCCGCCAAACATCTTATATATTTTTGCAGCAACATCTCTCGGGACTAACTGTCCCTGCTGTGTCGCTTTTGGCAAATCAACCTCAATCTTTCCCCCGAGGTTTGTGTTGTAGCTGAATCTATCCTTGCTGATTCCGCTTAGGTCTCCTGGGTTAATCACATCAGGAGCCGGAGGAGGCAGCATCGCTCTCTGGGCAACTCCAGATTTTTCTTTTAAAGCGTAAGAACCTTTCCCGGGTTTCCACTCGGAGCCGAAGAAAGGAACGTTCGTCCCCCACCAATTATATCTTTCTCTCGTGGGAGACTGGACTATTTCATAACCAGCAGCGTCGGCAATCCTTTGGAACTCCGGAAGTGTCTCGGGAGTTATGCTGTCTTTGTTCTGTTCAAAGAAATCCCTGAACTTCATTATATCACTCACAGAAGGCTGCTTTTCCTTTTCCGGACGCTGGCTACGCAGGTTTTCTTTCTGATTATTCTCAATCATCCTGTAATAGTGCTTTAAAGACTCTCCTTGCACGAGTTTTGCTATGGCGTCTTTGTCACCCACTATTTTTGTGTAGGTGTCCATTACGACTTTTGGGTCTCCGGACTGTGCAGCAAATGCAATCTGCTCTCGATACTCCGCGGGAGCGTTTTCTATTAATTTTTGGAGCTTTGACCTCGTGAGCCAAAGCGCGTACTGCTGCTCCGCTGGCATTATTTTTTCATATTCGTTCATGAGTTGTTCCTTGAATGACTGGGCTTCCGGAGTTTTTTCGTCCATATCTAAGTACTGGTCTCTTCTGGCTTCGAATTTCATTTTCTTAGCGTTAAGAGAAGCTCCCATCAAATTACTCATTACATCAGCATTTGTACTTATGTCGTTTACAAAATTCTGGAAAGCCATCCTGTTCCCGCCATTTCTGGAAACGTAGTCTTTCATTTGCTTCTGTGTTTCAGCCGGGAGAAATTCGTATCCCGGAAAATCAGTCGTCGGGTCATACGGAGCCTTCAGCCTGTCCATTTGCATTTTACGAATCTCACGTTCATCTTGGACGTTTTGCATTTCATTGAAACGGTTCGTCATGTCAATGCCTTGCATGATTCCTTGGGTTATTCCGCCTAATGCTGTTCCGAAATCCATATATCCTCCTACCAGCCAAACATATCTTCAAATGGCTCTATTGCAAAGGCTTTCAGAGCCCCTATATAGTCGCCTTGTTCCAGTCCTAAATCTAAAGCCTTGTGGACTGAGTGCGTTGGGTCTGCTCCCCACGCAGAAATCGCTCCAGCTGTTTTGTCATCAGTCGACAAGAAGTCTCCAGTCCCTCCGGAAATTCCTCTTCCCAACCTTCCAACAAAAGAGTCTTTTGGGTTGTGCTTTTCAAGATGTTCTCCGAGACCATGAGCAGCGGCGCCAATTGCTCCCCAAGGGGTAGCGGACGCAAGACCACTCCCAGCTGAACTCGCTGCCGTTCCTACTCCAGTAGCTCCTATAGAACTTAACCCTGCTCCAGCAGCTTGTAATGCGGCTCCGCCGGCAGCCATATAATCAACTGGGCTCTTACTCCCCTGTGAAATATTATACCCTCCGGCTATACCCTGGAGTGCCGACATGAAAGGACTGGAGCCGATTTTGCTTATCCCAGAGGGGGCGCCGGAAGCTGTTGCCTGAACAGGGCTTAAAAGAGCATTCGCTCCTTCATAAGCCTGTGCCACGCCTATTGCGGTGTTGATATAATTTGACGGGTCATTTGGATTGTTCAAAATACCCTGAATACCTTTATAAGCTCCAAGTCCTCCTCCTAACGCCCCAGCGGTTCCTCCTAGAGCACCTCCGGCATCATAGAGCGAACCTCCTTTTTCTCCAAGCGCCCTCATTACATTCCCCGTTGCCCCTGTAGCCGAAATCCCAAAGTTTGCGTAATCTTCAGCCGTAGCAGTTCCTGATTCTACTTTGTTGTATAAATCATAAGCACCCATAGCATTTTGGGCTATCCCCGGAAGGATGCCAACTGCCTTTTGGTAGGCGCCAACGTCTAAATCCTTTACGGCTTCCTCAATATTTCCTTTGGTTGTCTCATACGCTCGATTTGTCTGTAAGACGTCGCTTCCTGCTTCAGACTGAGCCTCTAATCTCCCCGCTTCCTGCGCCGCCTTCTCTCCAGTGTTCTGTCCTCCGATTTCCTTGTTCTCGGTATACTTTGGAGCAGAGAGCATTTCGATTCCCTGCCGAAGACCACTCATGGTCGCTCCAAGTTGCTTCTGCTTTTCTTGCTCGGTTGCGAGTTTTTCGTTTTGCTCTTCTGTCTGTTTCTGTAAATAAAACTCTCTTATTTTAGGTCGCAATGTTTCAGCTCTGTTTTGAACTGTAGAGTTGATAATGGCATCTATACTGAAGGGCTCGTAAAAGCTTCCCATTCTTGATAATGGACTGATAATCGGCTGGGTAAAATAATTTAAGTTTTCCATAACAAACTCCTATAAGTTAATACGAGGATGGCTTGCGTCGTACTCACTTATTAATTTTCTTGCTTCATCCAAGAACTGGTACGGATTATCATTCGGGTTCTTTGTTTTGCTGAAATTTACTATCTGCCCCTGCAACCCCTCCGGAGTTCCGTATTGCCTCATCCGTTGCACAACGTTGTCCAGTATCACGTTCTTAGCCCTTCCTTGACCAGCCCCTCCGAGAGTCCCTGCCGTTTTCATCAAGTTCCAAACACCAGACACAAGAGGGTAAGAGGGATAATCTTTTGACGCCCCTCCAGTTTCCTTGTAGTAATCTAAAAGCTTTCTTTGCTCATCCTGTGTCAAAGGAGAATAACTTGTCTGATTAGCCGCTAGTGTCTTCGGGGGTGCTTGCACAATAGGCGCCTTCACAGAATCTTTTTTAGGAGCAGGAGCAACCATTGGCTTGTTTGTATTAAATACTTTTGAAACAACGCCAAGGTCTTTTGGTCTGTTCCCGTAATAATTTGCAATTGCCTCCCCTTGCATATCTCCGGTCGGTTGGTTGGCTTGCAGTGGCACCCCGATATTCATTCCGGAATCGTTCATATTCCATCCGGCGTTTGTATCAACGGCAAATTTGCTTAATCCCATATCTTGTTTACCGGGAAACCATTTATCCCAAACTTTCCCAAGATATGGAGCCCACTCTGGAGCCTTTGCTAAAGCAAAAGTTCCAAGACCGAGAATATTCGAAACAAGTCCCTGCTGACGAGCCCTTTTAGCTTCTTTAAGATTTTCGTCAAAAGCTCTTTTCCTTAAAGCGAGCTCTTCTGCTGCGTTGCGGTTTTGATAGGCAGCGTTGACCTCTCCCCTGACGATATTCTCAAGAATTTCCGGAGACGGAACGTTCCCTGATGTTGCGTAATACTGATTAAGAAAAGGAGTTATCCTCCCGCCTTTATTCTGAAATCCTATCATATATCCTCCTAATCTCTGGACTCTCTTTCTTTTTGGACATAAACAGATAAATAATACGGCTCAAAACCTTTTGCGTTTTCAGCAGCAGAAGTAGACTGGTGCTGAAGTGAAATCGCATGAAACGACCCGACTGCTGTATTATAATCGGTTATTGTCTTTGAGAAATTATGGGTTGAATCAGTAATGGTAATGTTCTGCGCCGTCTCAGAGGTTGTGCACCCATCTACATAATCCCTCAAAACAACCGTTGTGCATGCTGTCTTCTTTGCACACACAAGACCGACCTTATTTATTCTGCTTTCAATAAGATGATTTTTATACGGGAGGAAATCCCCTAATACCAGTGTGCAATACAAATCGGCTGTGTCTGTAGCGTATGAATTTTCAAGCCTCATGCAGTATCCCGATTCAATAAACCCATAGGTGTATTTGTTACCACTGGTATCTATCACAGAACAGCCACATTGTAAATCATAAGTTGAAACATCGATTACCCAACCGCGGTCGATTTCAAACCATTTCCATTGCTTTAAATCGAGAACGTATTCCTTGTCTAGAACTGTAGACGACCCGGAAGCGAACAGCCAGTGGTACTCCTGCTTTTCCTCGTCAACAAAAGCGAATTCGTCAAGAATCATGCTTTTGTTTACCTTGACCGCTGAAGTTACCGGAGTAAGATGTGTCGAGTAAGCATCAAACACGTTGCTGATATCGTCGGAAACACAGAACGGGGCTTGACCGTTGGAAATATAAATCCCATCGTGTCCTCTCCAAATAGCAATGTTTTTCGTCTGACCGACATCATCTCCGAATTTAACAGAAGCTGATTTTAAAGTCCGCGGCGCCGCGCATCCTACAGTAGGAGAAATGCAGAACCTGCTCCAAGATGTTCCGCTGGAAGACTGATTCCATTGTAGAATCCACGTTTCCTTGCTCTTGAACAGCAAAATGATATTGTAAATGTTCGAAGCGTATTGAGCAAAAACAGGAATCCCACAAGTCAAAGCTTCTTCCCCACCAAATGATATTTTTTTCGAGTCAGTTCCATTTAGAACTTCTGGTCTGTCTTGAGCAGAGATATATATCTGATTTTTAAATTGGAAGTTGTCGCATGCAAGCATCAACCTGTCGGCTGCGTGTATCCCAAACGAATGCCCCTCTATTTTATTTTCAACTGGTATCCCGGCAATATAGTTTATGCGGATTTCTCTATCGTCGTCTAAATCATTGCTGACTTCCAATCGATAATAATACAGCGGATAACTCCCGTTGATAGATTTCTTTCTCTCTCCGAGAGAATTCTTGTTGTGCCAAACAATTACTCCGGTCTGCCCGAATGTTCTCTTTTTAGAAGTGCCTCCATCAGTAATTGAAGTCCCATCGGCAATCTGACCTACGCTTGTCCACTCGGAACCGTTCCAGAACTTTACAGTCAATATATAATCCTGAGCCGTGTCCGGATTGCTGTATTTCATTGGGATATCAATATACAAAGCTGTCTGTCTTTCTGTAAATCCTGCCACAATGTAAGATGTTCCATCTTTATAAAACGTCCAATGATATTCATCACTTTCGTGGACAGCCACCCACATATATGAACTTGTATCAGCTTCGATGTAATCATCTATGTTTAAGACATTAAGTGTTTGGTCGTTTAGAGCGTCGTTCGCGTGGTCTCCGGTTTTTATAAAACATAGAGCAACTTCCCTAAAATTTCCATCCCAAGCGTCAACAATATTCTGGAATCTCATTTGGATTGTTGCGTGATAGATTGTAGCGTTCCCGGCGCTCAACGAAAACTGGTACCAGAACAAATAATACCCTTCGATATAATGCTTCGCCTCTTTCGTGGAATAATCGGAGTTTTGAGGCTCTGTCCAAGTTACCCATCCTGTCTGAGAAAGAGAAACTCCTCCGCTCGCTGTTCCATCGGATATAGTCCTTGAAACCCAGTCGGCTCCGTCGTAGTATTTCATTGTTAATGATGACGTAGAAACATTTCCGTTTCCGGTTGGGATATAAAATTTTACTCCTTTTACCGGTCTCGTAGAACCAACAAGAAACACCCTTCCGGCGGAGGTAGAAGATTCTTCTCCTGGAGTGAAGTTCGCATCATATCTTGCCAAGTTACCGACCCTTACATCATCCAACCACCCAATGAAACATCTATCGATTATATCAGCGTCGAATTGACAAATTCCTATCTGAAGAGCGGCTGTAGCGAAATTGGGCATTGCCGAAGAACCGATTGCCTGGATAACCGTCCCTGTTTGTTTGACACCAGCTATATAAAATCTTACGTCAGTCCCGTCTCTCACAAGGGCTACATGGTTCCAATCATCAAAAGCATCCGAGTCGAGAAATGACCATGTATAGTGTGCTATCGTAGACGAAGCGACAACGACCTTGAAAGTGACCAGATAATTTCCTGAATGCGGTCTTGCCGCATTAAGATACCAGTAGTTATTCGTATCAACATACTGTCCGAAAAGACCTTCGTAGTCAGAGTGGTAGTCATGACCGATATGGTATTTTATCCAGCAGTCAAGAGTAAAATCGTTGGTGCTAAAATTCCAGTTTGCATGAGCGGGGACGGTACAATAACCTTGGTCGTCCTCTGTATAAGTTACCAAAAGAGAAGACCCACCAAATTTATAATGGTATGTGTCTATCTGTGCATCGCCGACGAAGGTAACAGCCTGACCTGTTGACGCGGTAAAAGTCGTCGCTCCGTCAGCTCCGTCAAAATTAGCGAATAAGGTCGTAGCCCCGTCTCCGCTTCCTCCGGCAGACCCGCCGATGACGATATAATTGTCAACATCGTTACTGTAAATATTTATGAATTCCGTCACATCGTTCGGGTTTGTTATCGTGCTTGATGTGTTTGTAAGTTCGTTCCCTGAAAGAATAAAAGCTGGAATTCTGGATTCGGTTCCATCCCATATGCAATCGTTTACTCCGTCGCAGTATGCCATCTGCCCGTTCGGGGCGGAACAAAAATTGCCTACAGTGGAACTGGTTGAGTACGACCCCTGCGGGTAAACTTTTGTAGCAGAAAAATCACCTGCGCTCGGCACTGCCGTGGTGTTTTCCCAGATAACATTCCTGGTCTCGTCTGAATTAAAAGCTTGGACAAGCAAGTGCGTTTCTGCGTGGATATATTTAGTAAAATGATACGCATTTCGTGGTTTTAGATACGTCGATAAAGCAGTAGTATTTATCTTTGACATGCCGAGTATTTTTTCAGGATGTCCTATTCCGTAGCGCATGTTTTTCATGACTTGGAAATTTGTCCCTATTAACGTAGGAGATGTAGACGTAATCCATTTCCCGCTTAGGGGGAGACTCAAAACATCATCGGACTCACTTTCAACTAACTGGACAGGCTTTAACTCGGCTCTTTTTATCGTCGCCGCAGACCCTTCTTCGTCTTGAACAGAACTTTCTACTCTCCTGAATTTAACGTCAGGTATTTCAAGCACATAAGGAGCGCCCGTTCCAGAACCAGGCTGCTCATTCTCAATAGGAGACACCTTATCGAGGGAGGCTCTTTTTATCTGTGTATCGTGGTCTTCGTTCAATTCTCCCTCCTAAGAGTAAGATACGTTAGCAGGTAAATCATGGTAGACTCTTCCTTCTGGGAACTTCATAACGTATTCGTATTTTCTCGGCTGTATCGAATCTATATATTTATTGTAAAACACAGCGCAGTCAGCCCATCTCTTCAATTTCATCGCTATAAACGCTGTGGCAAAAAACCAGATAGCCTCATGAAACTCAGCTGGAGCGCATGAAGGCAAATCAGAATCCCCGCTCAAAACAGTTGACGGATAGCAAGCGGCGTAAACATAAATATCATATGTTGCAACGTCCGGGACTGTTTCTATCGAAAGATAGTTTCCCCACTGGAACCAGAACTGAGGAACGTAAGTATCAATAGGCATATGCCCAAACGTCTGGGGATAGACCTGCGGGAGACCATATCCGTAAGGAGTATCGGATGTCGTCTTATAATACTCAACGTAATTTACCCTCATGACATAGTTCGAAACAGCAGCGTATGTTAGAGGCACAAGCCTTACTCCGCTTGCGATATTTGGTATCGTGATGAGCTTTTCATAACACCCCGTTTTAGCGCAGACATCTTTATATCCGTCATTGATGGCAGCGTTAAGTTCTGTGTTTGTTATCGATGTCGTAGAACTTTCATTCAGTGCTGCACGGATAAGGCTTCTCATCGTGGTTAAGGTAAGTGTTCCCATTTATCTTCTCCTTATTACAAAATCAGGCATTGTTTTTTTATTTAATTCGTCAGTATATTCTTTAGTCTTGATTGAAAAATCTACAAACATTTTTTCTTTTCTTGTCTCCGATTTTCTGTCCATGTAAATTTTATATTTTTTCTCAAGAGAGTCAATATATTTATTGTAAAAATCTTTTGCTGTTGCCCACTTCTTCATTTTTACACAAAGGACATAGCACGAAAAATATACACTGCATTCGTGAAATTCCTCTGGAAGCGCTGAAAGCTCGTCGGTATCAGAACTTAAAGCAGTTGATGGAAAATCAGATATATAAAGATTTATTGTATATTCATCATCAGGGACTGGGTCGAGCTTTATTTCATTTCCCCAGGGGAAGTATCTCGTAGGAATATAGTTATCCAAAGCAGCTCTCCCAACAACATTTGGATTAACTCTCAATAATCCTTTTTGGCGGTCATAGGATGAAGATATGGTCAACATATCGCTTGTGTCGTCGCTCGGAAGACTATTGTAGACAACCGTTAAAGTTAAAGAATCTCCTCCTGCGTCTGTAAGTGTGTAACTTCCATCCGTTGTGATTTCGACAGGAGTTCCTCCATTCCATGTTAAATGTGGGGTCGGAAAAGTGAGTACAGGTTCTGGATTGTAATAATTTCTTATAATAAAATTATCTACCCACCAGTCGGCATCAGCTGTAAACTCATCTCCATACATATAGACATCTCCGCTAATCTGAGCGGCGCTGTTCATTACACAAACGTCAGAAGTCCCGCCATCGTTTACGGAGACTGAATACGTTCCAGCTGTAAAATTTAGATTATAAACATCTAAAACATTCCAGGTTAATGCGGTTAAATGTTGTGATGTGATGTGAAAACTACCATCGTAATAATGGACAAATCCTCCATCAGTAATTCTTATGTAGACCTGTTTGCTTCCATTACCGTGTACCATAGGAAACATCCAATTGGTGTCTGCTTCTTTATAAATACGCATTCTAAATGCTTTATTGTCTGAAGGAAAACAAACTCTCCCCATGCTAGCCCTAAAAGCAACAACGTAAGGTATTTTTACACTTCTCGTTGGAGAAAAAGCCTGAGCGGTAGAAATTGAAACATGGTCTGCCACCCAACCATTACCAGGCATGTCTCCGTCAGACCCTCTTTCAAAATCATCAAAGAAAATAAAAGTATTTACCCCATTACTGTATGGACTTGCGCTGGGGTTTGAATAGTACATATAAAAAGTTGTTTTGCTCGTGCCGATGGAGTCAAACTCAACCCATATATAAGCAATGTAATTTCCCGCACCCAAACTTGTGTCTATTTTTTCAATCCAATAATCCAACAGAGTATCGGAAGAATTCGTAAAACGAATATCATCGAAGGTCGATAGACACTCGCCACCGCAATGCATATCTGCTCCGATAGAACCAGAAGACTCCCCAACGAGGATTAACATCTGGTAGTTCGTCACGGCGCCAGGAGCCCGAGCAGCCGAAAATTCTTTATTCTTCGCATATCCTGGAAGACTCATTCTAATGTAAACTCCAACTTATATGTTCCATCATCGTTTGTAAAAGCCGTTACATCTGTCCCTGTCACATTCGTCGGATGGTCTGGAGTTATTGTGCTCGCATAATCATATCCCTTTGTCACTTTATTAATTCTATATCCAGACCATCTATATCTATCGATTCCAGCAGTTGTTGTGATTGTATCTTTAACCTCACTGCAAAACGTCCTCAAAGCAATGTCTTTGTAGGCATCGTTTATAGCGTTAAGCAGTTCCGCTTCAGAAAAAAATACAGTCGAACCGATGTTGTTTGATAACTCCTGCTTTACAAGATTTTTAATTGCTCCTACGTCCATTTTTACCTATAAATAATATCGTTCTTCCCATCCGGGAGAACTTCTACGATGTTCTGCCTCAAGAACGCAACTTCGCTGGAATAAATAGAAGCCAGCATCTGGGCTGCCGCCAATCTTTTTTCCCTTATAAGACCTAAGTGGGTCGCGTACAGAGCAACGAGGTGCTGCCAAGCTGTAGGAAGTTCTGTCTGGTCTGTTGCAGATGAAAAATCTGCTTCTTTAAGTATATATAAATCATCTATCGTTACTGTTCCTGTTCCTGTGGAAGTCAATGCTGTAAAGGTTATTCCACTTGTTGTAGTCGTCGGAAGATTTATCGTATGATATCCGTTTGTTGTAATAGCGCAACTCGTAGAACCTCCAAGGGTAACAGCAAGACTTGTCAAATTGGAAACGTTTGAAACAGTAAACGTAAGAGTATAGTTTGTGTTTGCGGTAACAGTCGACGTAGAGGCTAACTGAGCCGTTGTTGCATACGAATATCTTGCACTTGTAGCATCAGCAGTCCATCCTGTCCCTGGTGTCCATCCTGAAGACCAGTCCGTTATTGGATAGGTCGTATGACACATTTTGGGGTTGTCTACAACATAGAGTCGTAGATAATATGTAGAAGTGGGGAGGGGTTCTATTCCTATGGTCTGGGAAGCCCCGACTCCGAATTCATACCAGTATTGAGGAGTCGCTCCGTCAAGCGGATAATGACCCAACTTTAGCGGGTCAATCTTCGTGAGCATCAGCGGTCTGCCTGAAGAAGGCACGTACTCAACGTGCATGGCTTTGTAGCAGTTCGTCGTAACGGTTCTGGTGTTTGCTGTCGTAGCCACATCGACTACCCTTCGGATACACGTAGATGCTTGTGCAATGTCCTTTACCGCCAACGATAGCCATCTCCAAATATCAGCCTGTGTGAAAAAATCGGCGGTGACTTCGTTTAAATAAGTCCTCACTCTCAACTCAAGGTCTGCCGCATCCAAGTTAGGATAAGTTCCTGTCATATAAATCCTCCATGAAGCATTAAATGCTCTTCTTTCCCTTCAAGAAATATTAAGTGTTTCTTTATGTCATGTATTCCGCTGCGAAACTTTTTATAGTATATATCCGAAGCTCTCTCGTTATACGTGTTGTCTCCTCTTTTTAAGTACATTTGGTAGACAACCCCATCAACGAGAACACTATGCCATCTCGAATCTATGTCCGGAGTTTGTGAAGACATTGATGTAGCTGAAAGCGCGGCACTCGTGTAGTTTATTGTGTAAAGCTCGACGACATAAACATCGTCCGGTCTCGTGAGGGTGATATATCCCTCTAAAGCATCAAGACAATATCCATACGGTTGCGAAGAGTCTTCTGTTCTCCAGTAAAGAAGGTCTCGATGAGAATATTTTTTCAACTCATTAATAAGGGAAGCAAGGCATTTTGGATATCCGGTTCCCTGGTCTGCTGTATATGTCCCGTTTGAAAGAATTTCGCCTGAAGTAAATTCTCCGGTACGATTTTTTATCTTGTATTCAGTTGCGGATACGTACTCGACTATTTCACACGTAAATCCGCTAGAGGCTCCTGTGATAGTGTCTCCTTCACTCCACGCTGTCGCGGGAGATACATCAAGAATCAGCCTCTCTTCTGTTCTTAATATTACATTAGAAATCCAAACAATTTGTGAATTAAGTGCGTAGTCGAGAGTGTCTTCAACTGTAGAAAATTGTCCAAGCGTAGAGCGGGAAACAAATAAATCTTTTTTCAATCTCGTATCCCGGCATATTGTGTCAATCGCTATATTCGCGTATTCAACCATTTCATCATCATGATGAAGATATGGCTTTTCGTAATTATTAAATTTATTCCTTGCGGAATCGACGACTTCTTGCAGTGTCATGGATTTAAAAAATCTCCTATCAATTTATTTCCTTTTTTAGAATTACAAGAACGACAAGATACAGATAAATTATTATATTCATTAGTCCCGCCTTTAGACAAAGGAATTATATGGTCTAAGGTATCTTCATTGATTGGAATTGTCTTTAAACAAAGATAACAAGTTAATGTTCCAAATTTTTTTATATTATCCTCATATATTATCCTTACGGTTTCTGCTGCTAACCGCCCCGCTTTCTTAAACCTTGTTTTGTATTCAATACGTTTAGCTTTTTTATATTCTTTAGTATAAGAAATTCCACTAGTATATTTTTTGCTTATACCGTTTTTATGTCTTCTTTCTTTTAATTTATCGCTATATTGTTTTTTATTCTTCTGAAAATAGTCACCTACTCTTTTCTTCTCTCTTTCTTTATTATTAGCATAATATTCTTTATTATAATCCCTTGTCTTTTCTTTCCTTTTATCCCTACACCGTTTTTGTATTTCCTTAACTTTATCAGGGTTTTTAGTTCTCCAAGCATAGTCGCTTGTTTTTTTATTCTCTTTGTTTTTCTTAGCCCATTTTATGCTAGAGATTCTGTGAGAAAGAATTTTTTCTTCTTTAGTCACTTCTTCCTCCTAGACCAAGTGCCCTTGCGGTTCTTATACCACCCAGGGCCAGGCTTTTGAAAGGGACTTGTTTTAAATTCTGATTTTTTAACAGAGGTATCTACGTCAACCAAAACCATATCTGGTCTTTGGGCTAAGATATCAGTAAAAGGAAATAATTTTTCAGTACCGGCCTTTTGCAGCATTCTCATTTGATGACTCCTAAAAAAAGAGGGGGAGGCTATCCCCCTCCTAAAGGTTATCTCAACTGAGCTGCCATCCACCAATCGACATACAGGGAGTTTGCAGCTCCCTTTCCTGTCTTAGTAGCGAATGTCGGCAACATTACTTGGTCAAGCGGAAAGTTCGTTGCACTAGAGGCCACGGTGTCCGAAAGGGGCGCACCATCTACATAAAACGTCACTGTTCCACTCTTGCTTCTCATGCCAAGTTTCATGTAACTCGTTGAACCCAGAACAGCGGTAGAATCAACAGCAACTCTTGCGCCACCGTTTAACTGGATAATCGTCTGCCACTGGGCAGCCGCTGCCGTCGCGTGAACAATCTGGAACCCGATAGCATCGACGACTTTAAGAGCCATCGTGTCGTCGGTCATAAAGTCCGTACTAACAGCAGACTCTTCCGCCAATCCGACAAAAACGCCCTGTTCTGCGGTAATCTGAGAAAGTTTAACCCTAGCTTCAAAAGCCCAGTCTTTCGTAGCGTCAGCCTTGATAAGACCGGTTAAAGCGTTGTTCCACGTCACATAACACTCGTCGTTGTCCGTACCAGTCGCCAATAACTGAATCACTCCATACGGAGTTGCGGCAACCGTTAGACAGGTTCCGTTAGCTCCCTGAATTTTGTACGGGAAACCAGTAGCGTTAATGCTGGCGAAGTCGTCAAAAACCGCAATCCCTAGTCCCGGCTGTGCCATCATTGAAAGAACAGGAAAGTCATTCCAAATCTCTGGTGTGACACTGGCTGTGCTTGCTCCGATTTCCTGAACTGGGATAATTTTCTCAACGTGAAGATTTTTTACATTTAATTTTTCGTATCGCATGTTCCCTCCTGTGTAGGGTTTATTCGGAGGGGGGAATGAGCGTGAAGCCTACCCCCCTCCTACTGGTTTAAATATCCTGCGGATTCAAATCCATGATTTCTGCATAGATATCATAGACACCGTCAGTAAACGCAGCCGTTCCGACTAAAACATCAATCGTATCAGCAGAAGCATAGTATTTACCATCAATGATGGAATACGCAGCCGTTCCGGTATAGACCTCAGCCGTTACCGTATTCACGGTAGTCGAAGGAACTGTCGCCGTCATGTAACCAGCAGTAGAATCACCATCACCTAAAGCGATAGTCGCCGTGGTGTTGGTGCTTTCTGCTCCAACGGTAACAACCCATGCCCTGCGGACGACACACCCAGCCGGAACGTAAATCATACGATAAACGTCTGTGGAAGTGTTGGTTCCACCCGTCTTGGAAGTATCCAGGCGACTTTTGGCGATGTAGATGTTCGGTCTCGTCGAAGAGTTTCCGGTACAAATCGCCTTCGTGGTTCCGTCCGGCTTATACAGAGTCGTGTATCCAGGTTTGTCAGTAACCTGACCGGTAGGAGCTGTGCATCCTGACTGAGTGGTAGTTCCACCTGTGAAATCAACTAAAAGAGCCATAATTGCACCTCCTACTTACGTGCATACATATAGCCGAGGGCTTCGGGTTTGATGGTCTTGTAGCCATAAACCATAAGTCCGCGAACTATTGTATCAAAAGAATCTGATGACCGCAGAGACTCTGTCTTGGTGAACTGGTTTGCGAAAGAGATGGCATCCTTGCTGCCGAAAAGAACATAATAACTCTTAAAACCAGTGGAATCGGTCGTGTTGCCAACTGAGTTCGACTGATAGATGACAAATCTGTCAATCATGCCCAGCAGACCGGAACGGATAACGGATTTCGGGTCGCCTGTCATCGAGGCATCCTTCAAATCGGACGACTTCAACAAAACAGCCATCCACGAAGGAATGACCATCCAGCGGTCTTCATCGGGAACATTCTGTTCGTCGAGAACACCACCGCACATCACGATATAATCGATAATGTTTGTCGCAGTGACTTGAATGGGGGAGCCGGAAGAGCCGAGGTCGTATGCGTTGGTGATTAAACCAGCGGTTGAACCGCAGTTGTCACCGTCTGCGTCGGCGTAGACCGCACCCAAAACGGAAGCGTCAACGGAGATGTTAATCTGCTTGGCAGCATCATCCGTGAATTTATTTAAAAGGTCGATATCGCTCTGTACTTTGTCCACATCGTCCAGAAGGATGTTCCAACCCTTACCTTTGTCAATCAGCATCTCGACATCAGGGGACTCTGGGCGCTGTTTCGGAAGCGTCATGCCCTTCTGATGGTCGAAAACTGTTACGTCAGCGATAGTCCGAATATAGACCTTATCGCCCTGTTTCTTGATTTCACCCTCATATGTCGTGTTGGTGATAGCGGTCAAAACTGTTCGCTTGTAATACTTCTTGTTGAGTTTTGACGACCACACTTCCAAATATGAAACATCATATTCCGACTATCGCATCAGCAAAGATATTTCCTTCGCCGCTCTCTCACTTAGTCTGTGCGGGTCACGCTTCATAGCTTTCAATTCGTCGTGGATGCTCTTGCGGATTTCTGTTCCGCTATGCTTACCCATCACATTGTCTATTAACCAGATACAAAACCTTGCTTGCTCTTTTTTAATATACAAGTGGTTGACGATGTTTTGAAGAAAAGGTCTAATCTTTTTACCTTGAATTGTCCAGGTACAGGCATTTTGCCAAACCGGGTTTTCAAAGTTTCGTTTTGTGATAGCATAGAATCCGCCATAATTATTTTGAAGCATCTCCAGTACAAACCCGCAACTCTCCACCATCGTTACTCTTACTCTTGGCGTAAAGTAGTGCTTGTCCGGATATTCTCTGTGATAAATATTTTGTAAATCTATACATCCTTCACCATCAATTAAACCTGCTACATACTTCCAACTCAATCGCTTCATGGATTCCTCCGAACTGCATAAGTTGTCTTTCGTGTTCCCTCTGGTTCGGGCACCCTAAGTCCCGTTCCAGTTTTTCAGAGAGAGTTTTACATCCCCAAACCAATAGGGATAAATTTGCTAGTCCCTGAACTCGAATAATCAGGATGTCCAGCTACTCGCGGTGTACTCATACATCCTCCAATTTTATATCACGAGCAGCAGTATATGATTTATTTCAGTTCGCCTTTTGCGATTACAGCGTCGAACATCGCTTCAACTTGAGCTTCTGTCTTCCCGCCCCAATCATTGGGATTGAATCTTCCCATTGAAGACTGCTTCATAAAATCAACATACATCGCCCGTGTCAGAACCGCTCCGCTTGACGGTCGAGCCCTTGACGTGGACTCGTTCCTTGGTGGAGCAGTTAAATTTTTTAATTTTGCCTGAGTGTCAGGCTCTTCAGGAGGCGTGTTGCTTTTAATGAAATCCAGGAAAATTTCCGACGCGCTCACGGCATCAAAAGCTCTTGCCGCATCAGTGAGCATTTCTTCTCTGGTAAACCTTCCGTAAATGGGGGCTTGTTTCAGCCAAGTAGCGAATTTGGGGTCGTTGTCAATTGCTTTCCAGTTCGGGACGCCGAGCCTTATCATATCTCTGTCGAAAGTGTCGGCTTTAGTTTTAATCAAATCTTCCTTAACTGGCTCAACCTCTGTCTGGACTCTGTTCGAGAGTTTCTTCTCGAGTTCCTGTATCCTGGCATTGGCTTGGTCAGTTATCTTCTTGATTATTTTTCCGAGGTCTGGATAATCCAGGGAATACTTCTCGATATCTTTGTCAAGTTCCGAAGAGGAACTGTCAATCGAAATCTTCGAAAGTTTCCCTTCCAGCTCACGGACTCTTTCATCAAGAGCCATCGCGTCAGCTTTCCACTTCTTTACTTCAGCTAATGCGATTGGAAGTTCTGCCTGATATTTCCCGTGCAGGGTTCTGTACTTTTGCTCCCATGTTTCTTCGCTTACTACAGGTCGCGTCTCTTCAGGGGGCTCTTCAGGGGGCTTGTTAGTTTCCCCTTCGGGAGTTTCCTCTTCTGTTACAGCGGTGTCTGCTTCACCATAAATTTCTTTTCTTGCCTTCTCCGCCTCTTCCTCCGCTCTTTCGAGCTCATCAATCTTACTCATATTCACCTCCGCGGGCTTTAAGTCTCCGCATTTAATAGTCTGCCTTACGGCGCTACGGTTAAAAAAATAATAAACTTTTTATTTTTTTTGTCAACACTTTTTTAAGTCCACGCTTTCAAGTCTGGTTCTTTTTCTACAAAAAGACTCCGATGTTTTCTTGAATACGCGCCAATCACATTCGAAAGAGCGCTTACAGCGTAGAATTCTGTTTCGTTTTTTAAACTAAGTTTCGAAAAAATTTTCAATTGTGATTTTATTTTTGAATCGTCATTAAATTTCAATCTATTGTCTTTTAGGATTTCCCTTATCTTCAGCACTCCAGCCTCGAAAGACGAAGCAACAGAAGGTCTCAGGGAAATCCTTGAAGAAGCTTCTCTTCTCCATTGGTAAAAATCATAAATATAACTCATGTATTTAGCTCCGCTCTGCGCGTATACGGTGGAAACCTTCTCAATACTCAGGAGATTAAGAACCTCTCTGAGGCTCGGGGCTTCGATTTCCTTATAAACCTCGATGAACTCAATGGGCAAGTCAAGTGTCTCAGAGCGTTTTTGCTCTTTCTTCACCAAAATACAGCAAAAACAAGGATAGGCATCTTCATTCCACGTAAGTCCAGCTATCATATCAGCTCCTCAAACATTAATTCTGGCGCGTCCTGTCGAGCCATGCACTCGTAGTTGAACGCATGCCTCCAGTGGTCTTCTCCGAGGCGGTAATAAGTATATTTTTGGCTCCCGGTGTCCTCGTCGGTCTCTAATCTCTTCGCTACGTTGTGCATATGGACAGCAAAATCTCTCACAGTGTCATTTTCTCTGGGAACCCATACCCGTTGTTCGGAAAACTGCTTATGGGAGGAGTCCAGAGACTCTGTCCGGTTTGAGTAAACCGTCATGTCTTTTTCGTTCCACTTATAATTTCCCTTCTGGTACTCTGAATAATAATTAAGGAAAACCCTCCCCGGGAACCGTTCGGCGAAACTTCTCGCGCTTTTTGTGTTCGGCTGGGCGTCAACAACGCAGCGCATTACCTTAAACCTGTTCATCAACTCATCGAGTTGCTTCCAGTTCGAATCATTGTTTTCGTTCTTGTTTCCCTTTAAAACATCAATATATATAATCTTTCCACTTCTAATCTGGTTTCTTTCTCCGATAACCACATGCAAGTTATTTCCCTGGTCGACTCCCATGAAAGTCCCCTTAGAGGATTCGGACTGCATCATGTAATCTCCGCAGCAATCAAGCACTTCATTAATAGATAGTCGATTTGCAGAGTCTACATATGGTAGACCTATCTTCAGATTGTAAAAGTCTGTCAGGTTTTTGGTTGTTCTGAACTTTGTTAAGATATTCTCTGGAGAATTTATTTCGAATTGAGAATAGAGTTGAGAATACTGCCTTCCTCTTCGTTCGGTTATCGATGGTCTCTTGGCTACCCATTCCCCGGCTGCCGGGTCGAGTTCCTTACCGCACTTGATACATGCGCGAATTGTCTTCCCTCTGTGTTCCTGAAAGCAATCAGGAAACAAATCTACCAGATTGTTGTACTCGTTGCAGCCCGAACACTTCAAAAGCCAGTATTGCTGGTCTGTCGTTTGAAAAAGCTTATCAATCCCGTAATCCGGGAGAGTTGGGTTTGAAAGGTAAAGCTGGTGCCCCACCTCGGAGTGCCCCATTCTTTCGAGAGCCATATCTACCGCGTTAGGAGGGGCTTCGTCAAGTTCGTCGAAAATTTCAAAATCAACCGGGACAGACTTTAAACCCACGCGAGATTTCATTCCCCTTAAATAAAGGAAGGAGTTCCAGATTTTCTTTACGTTGGCTGAGTCTGTTTCCCTAAGCCAAAGACCGATGTTAGCAGGGTTGTCTTCAATCAAGGGGGTCAGCCGAGTCTTGGAGAGGTCTGTAACATCAGTCCTTGACGGGAAAAGGTATAGAATACCTCTATACGAGCCGTATCTACAGCCATAGACTACCCTCAATAAAGCTTTTGAGGTCAGTCCGAGCTGGGTAGCCTTCATTTCTACCTGGAAATGATGGTCGTCCTGGTAAGGAACCACCAAATATTCGTGTTTTTTAAAAGAGAAAACCTTCCCATCCAGAACGATTTTCTCAGCAGTGACCCACTCCCAGAAAGGAGCAACGTAAGGACTGTCTCCTGACAGGGTAGCGTCTATCTGGTTTAGAAGGTCGTCAAAGTAACTTTTTTTTCGTTCTTCAGTTGTAATCATTTTATGAACTTGAATACGATTTTCTGCATATCAGCCAAATGGTCTTGGACAGCTTTAAGGGCGCCGGCTGACCCGCTCCCCTCGGATGGTCTAAAGCCGGCATTCCACATCTCGTCCATGAGCCTTCGGGCGTCCTCTTCGGTATCCACCATATAAAAACCAACAAAATTATCAAAAACGTGTCTTTCTACCTTAAATCTCATAATTTCATCAACCCCCTTAAAGTTCGGCGTTCTTTTAACTTATGGATTACCCGCGCGGCAATGACCGGGTCTGCTTCCTTTAAAGTCTGGATAATCTCGGTCTGGAATTCCTGCATAACCTGGATATTATATAAACTCTCGGCAATTTTAAGCTGGAGTTCAATCTGCTTTCTAATCTCCGCGGAGACGTTAATCGTATTCATCTGAATCGACAAGATATTCTTTAGGTTCGCTCCCCAAAGCTTATCGAGCTTTCCCTTTGCTTCCTTATAAACGTCTGATTCCGGAGGATTCTCGGACATCGTCTTCTCGAGGACATCGAATTCCTTCAACTTCGAGTCTTCCCTCAGAATCAATAAATTACAGTATCTCAGATTGTCTACAATGGTTGTGTTGATTTCCTGGAGCTGACTCATGGAATCGATATTGAAATCACCAATGGAGTCCTTTTTGGTAGGAATGAGCAAGTTCTGCTTGGATATCTTTGCGAGCGTCTTCTTGATGGCGCTCTCTGACACCCCAAACTCTTCGGCACAAGCCTTATGGGTCTTGCCCTGTCTCCTTAACTGAAGCAGTCTCGATAGGTCGATTTTACTTTCCATTCAAATGCTCGACTATGATAGAAATCTTACCTTTTTGTCTCTTAAAAATCTCCCTCTCCCTAAAGTTCGGCTTACAGAGAGAAATGCAAAACTCCGGCTCACGGGAGAATTTCTTATTTACGACCCTCCTCGTTACCCGGAGGACTTTTTTACCCGAAAGGAAATAAATCACTCTGCGCGCGTCGTAGGAGATAATAAAACCAAGCGTCTTTTCTAGGATTTTAAGGTCAAGCAATAGGAGTTTCTCGTTCATTTGCACCTCTTCTTTCTTTTTTTAGCCGGGATGACTTTTTCGCCCTTGTGCATCTTAATCAACCCTGTCTTTTTGACAGTCCCGCCCTTCTTGAGGGACTTCGGTTCTCCGGACACTCCTACCACAAGAGCTCCCTTCCGCGGATTCGACTGGAAAGTGTCGTAGGTCATTTCTTTCAACGCCCTTCCCACGGTGCCCAGGTTCTCTACGAAATCCACGGCACCCTTTTTAATCGCCCCGCCGACCTACGCCGCTGTCGGGATTTTCCTTCCGCCTACGGTCAGGCGGTTTGTCTTTACGTTGTAGCCCATGCTTCCTCCTGAATCTCTCGCCCTTAAACGTCCAAAATTCCGGCTCCAGTTTTACAGGCTCGCCAGACAGGTATTTCTTAATTCGGTCTAACAATCTGCGACTCCGGAACCACTACCTTACTCGTATCCTTATTATACAAAGCCTCCGCGTCCCCGCCAGCCTCATACATGAAATTCGCCTTATCGACACAAACCTCAGCCGGCTCGCCAGGTAGAGACATGACCGCATGCTGCTTCGCGTTGAACACATATATACGTGGATTTTTTAAATAGACAGAACCGCGAGAAACGTTCTTCTCCCCAATCAACCATATCCCGGCAAACACCAAATAAACCATAAGACACCCCCTCGATTTTTTAACTCCATACCACACTAAAAACAAAAAGTCAACAACTTTCCCTGTAGTAACCTGTAGTGTCTGTAGTGAGGTAGTAGTAACCAAGAAGTTAATATGTAGTAAGCCTCCGAACTAAATTTACACTCTACATCTATAGACTCTACAATCCGTAGACAAGCCCAAATCAGTTTTATCTGTACGGTGGAGACATGAGACTAAGTAAGTGAAAAATAAAGTAAAGTAAAAATGGTATATTTTAGGAAATAACCTGTTTTACCCTCTAAAAAGGTACCGGAACATCTCGGAGCTGACTCTACCGCCCATCGCTCGACGCAGTCAGCCCTCCGGACGACTACCCCGGGTGGGTCAGTGGGCGCGGTCAGCCCCGGGAGCTGGTCATATAGGGCTCAACTACAGGAGACAACTAGCGAACAGCCCAACAACCCGGGCAGCTGATATTTAATTACATATCACATACATAGGCAGCCGGGCAGCTGCTCACCCCCTCCAGCCGGGAGGGTCTACAGCTGTAGAAAGTGACAGTATGTCAGAGAGCTGGGGGACGGCTAGCTTTTTGTTAAATTTACTAGCATTTAATTTAATGGTATTTAGTTTAAAGGTATTAAAGGTAAAAAGGGTATTTTAGGTATATAGGAAATGAGAAGATTCACAGCGGGCGCGCGCTCACTTCCAGCTCCCAGGCGGACAGCTCACTTTGTCCTTTGGTGGGGAATTTTCCCCATGCGGTGGGTAGTTTTCCCCACTATTTAAGGCGGGCGGTGCCGGGCGCGAAAGTCTATACCCATAGACCATCTTGAATAATAACGTTATTTCCATTACTTAGGAGAATATAATTTTATTTACGTTATTTCCTAAAGTTGGCATGGCATTTGTATATAATAAAGACAAACAGTTAAGGAGGATTAAAAAATGATAGCAAAAAATGTTACGATGGAAGAAATGGAGCTGGCGATGTCTCACACGTCGCCGATGTATAACGGAAATGTAACCTGGAACCGCTACGAGCGAAAAGGCCGGAACATCGCATTTACGCTAAGAGTTCATAGCTCAAAGGGCGCTGGCGCGATGATTTCTAAGCGCTGGAGCGGGCAGCGCCGGACTATCCACGCGTGTTGGCATGTTCACGGGCACTTTTTCGAAGCATTGTTCAAAATCGCTCCGGAGGCCGTCATAATGTCCAAGAGAAACAAAATAACCAAAGATTCAGGCAACTGGGAGGATTTTAACGTCGGCTCAATGGCTTACCCGGTGTATGCTTCAGAATGCTGCTGCTGCGGGAGGGAATGATTTTGAAACACATAACACGGGAACAAATGAACCTGTGCCCCAAGTGCGAAAAGCACAATAAACAAATTATCTAGTATGCAAAAAAAATATCTTAAATGGGAGGAACTGAAAAATGATGGGAGTACCGCAAAAAATCGTACCGTTTGTAAATCGCAAACACTGTCACCAGTGCGGAGAAAATATTAATCCGCGCAAAAAAGAAAGCTTCGCAGAGCTGGAAATCTTTGACGACCCTTGGCTTGACAAGCCTTCAATCGTCCGGGTTCACGTCGGCAACGAAGACGAATACGGCAGCGACTGCCTCGATGTTTTGTTCGACACATCCTATGCGGACTTTAGATATTTTAAGTGCGCGGAGTGCGGCAGAATCATTATAAGGCAGTGCCCTTATAACGGTTGGAGGTCATACTGTATGTGTGTAGACGGCGAAGAAGTTTGCGTTCGCTGCGTCCAGAAAAAAATCTTAAAAGAAGGCTGCGATGAAAATTTAATAGGAGATTTCTATAGTTACTCCGAGCTCAGCAAAAACGGCTGGACTGAACTTGAATCCGTTTTTATCAATTCTTCTCAGAGGATGGAGGCAATGAAAGCACGGTGCCTGGGGTTTATGAAATCTCAAAAAGTTTTAATCAACTATGAGTCAATGGCGATTGGCGGGTCAGAGGGAACCGTTTCAATATGGACAAAATAAAAGAAACTGCCGAAGGCATGATAAAAAAATACAAAAAAAGAAGACCCTGCTGACGTTGCCGCAGACTATCGAAATATGTATGACTGGGGAACCGAGGGGTGGGATTATTGGGACAAAGTAATAAAACAAATAAAGCTTATAAAAGGAGGACACAATGAAAATCAACAAATTAGTTAAAGAAAGAATTCAGGATTTGAAAAAAGACATCGATAGAGTAAAGTTGCTCTCGCCAGCGGTCGACGCCGTCGAAAAGATTTTTCCAAAGGGACATGTGTGGCTTTATTCATATTGTGCCCGGGTCGGCGTCACCTGGAACGTCAAGGGGCTCCAGGATGTGAAAGACGCCCTGAAATTGTTCGCCCAGAATGGCATAATGCTGAAAGAATTCCGGAAGTCCGACACATCGCCGCGCTGGGACTTGGAGCACAACGGCGTGACGATTTCCCTTGAGCCGTATTTCCCGGATGAGGGCACAGAGGGTGCAACGTGTAAGCTTGTAAAGGTAGGCGAGCAAACGTACACGAATCCGATTTATAAATTGGTGTGCGACGGCAGCGCGGAGGATGTTAAGTAACTTAGAGGCGTAAAAATGGTACCTCCCTGGGAGTGATATATAATCTCCACGGCATGGACGACCGCAAAAAGGGGCAATATGCACCACGGTATAGGCGCAGGAGCGACGAGCGATGAATGTAGCCTATACCACGCTTCACCCGAAAAAAAAAGAAGAGTAGATAAATAAGGAGGATTAAAAAATGAAAATCAAAGAATTAAGGATGGTTCAAACAATTGAAGGCATGGAGGAATTAATCCCTGGAGCAATGTATGATATCGGTTACCGGGGAGGGCATTTCGGTTATTACTCGGGAAAAATTTCCGTTGCCTTGGGAATCAAAGAGGGATTATTGCCTCCGAAAGTCGGCGTGTTCTGTAACTACATGGGCGGAGGAATCCGCGGCGCGCTGGGCACAAGCTCCTATTCGCCTGAGATTAAAGGACGGCAAAAAAAGCTGCTCGATGAGTTCTTGGCAGCTTGCAAGCGCGTTTATATCTCAGCAGAGGACGACCAGGGGCTCAACCAAGATTACGAAGACGGTATAAACTGGGACGCAATGGCGACACGGGCGACCAGGGCAGCGGGTCAGGTTTACTATCCCGGGCTTGAGCCAAGGAGGAGATAATGAACTGCTTTGAGTGTGGAGCAAAAACAGATAATGAGCTTTGGGTCAAGGACGGTCTGTGTAACGATTGCCGGGAGCCGGTACCGTTCGAGGTTGAAGTAAACAAGTGCCTAGACATCCTTGACAATATTCTTTCAGAAATACAAGAAATAAATAAAATTTTAGGAGGATTAAAAAAATGAAACAGCTTAGGAGGATTAAAAAAATGAAAACTCTTTACGGTAGAGACCTTTTAGAGAGGCTCGAAGAGCTCAGGGACGAACACGAGACCCTAAAACAAGACCTTGAAGACGCCGAGGAAGAAGACCGCCAGGACGCGGAAGAAAAGCTTAAAGAATGGGAAGCAGAAAACGAAGATGAATTAAAAGAGCTGGAGTCAATCGAAGACGACATAACAAACGACTCCATGCTCATCCCGGAAGACGACTTTACAGAATACTGCAAGGAACTTCTACAAGACTGCGGAGACCTTCCGAAGGAACTGCCCTGGTACATCGAAAGCAATATAGACTGGGAAGGCGTGGCCGACGACCTAAAAGCGGATTATATCGAAGTCGAATATCAAGGGAAGACCTATTTTGTGAGGGACTAATGGGCGCAGCCAAAGAACGAAAAAAAGAAATAGAAAAGACAATCCGGCGCCGTGAAAAGTTTGTCAGACTATGCCGCAAGTACACTCAGCTGGGTGAAAGAGAAATACTCACGGCGTTAAAAGTAAGAATCTTTGAAAACAAATTATAGGAGGAAACAATGTTTACAGTAGAGCACCAGGAAGATTACAAGGGAATGAAAATCGTTTGTATTTTTGCAAAGGATTCTCACCGATGCGGTTATGTCGGAATCGACAAAACACACCCACTTTACGGCATGGATTATTACGCAGAAATACCGGAATCCCTCACAGAAAAGTGGGGGCAAGTGAAAGAGGGAGAAGTAGGGAAGCGAAGCCCTATTGACTTGCTATGCTGCGCCATCGACCATCCCAGTGTCGGCATTTTATTTAATGTCCACGGCGGGATAACCTTCTCCGGGGGTAACGGGAAATACCCGATAGAGAGCGATTTACATTTTTTCGGGTTCGACTGCGCGCACCTGGGAGATAAAACAAAATATTCTATTGATTGCGATGACGTGGAGAGGTCTCTTGACTACGTAATTAATGAATGTCGGCTTTTAGCCGACCAACTAGAAACTATAAGGAGGTAACAATGAAAATCTTTAAATTAGACGAAACCTATTCGGTGGTGTGCGAGTGGAAGAAAACGCGTCAAGCCTTCAAGCACGTCGCCACATTAATGAAAAACGGCCTCGAGGTTGACTCAACAAAAATCTGCTACCTTAACCGAACGTGGGAGTCGTATGATTTTCAGTCTGTTTTGCATAGGGTAATCGACAAATATTTTAACAAGGCTGAGGCGAACCTTTACAAAAAAATCGTCGACGACGAACCGAAGGAAGACATTTTCGCCGCCTTAAAAATGGTGTGCTTAGCCGGGGAAGTAATGTTCCAAGGGAAGGACGTGATAAATTTCAAAAAGCGCATGTTAAAAACCGTCCCGGGTATGGACTTCCCGGAAGACTTCGACTCTCTCCCGGCAGAAGAGCAAGAAAAAAGAATCAACGGCGCGCTGGAGGTATTATGAAAGCATTATACGAACTGAATGGAGAAAAACTGAAAGTATTTTTTGACGGGGACTTCGACGGCAACCGCTGCCTGGGTCTGGATATACAAAAGATTATAATCTTAAACAGGTTCGGAAACACCGTGTTGGAGGAGGGCTCTAGAAGGTTTTTAAAACTGTCTCATGACCTGGAAAACGATTTTGATTTTATACAAATTGTCGAGCAGGTGCGGATGGATAGGTTCATGGAGCTTGATTTGCAAAAAGAATTTATTGAGCTCGCTTTTTGCGAGCCGGGAAGGGAGGCAACACTATGACCAGCGTAAGAATGGAAGCAGACGATTTTAATGTGGTGACCTTTCGTAATGTAGACATCGAGGAGTGCCTGGTGCTTGCTGATAAGCTCAAGACGCATCTTGAAGAGCAACGAGCGGGGGACTTCGCTTTTTTGGTTGTCAAATTTACCGTCGCCCGGACAGAAATAATTTTATTCTCAAAAGAATGGAGGACGAAATGACAAAATATAAAAAACTTCTTGATAAGTTTTCAAGCGAGCGCGTCTTTCTATTACAGGAGGCTCTTAACAGAGGAAACAAGGACGTACACGACAGCATGTCCGAATGCTTCAGGTTGTGCGATGAGCTATCGTCTATTATCGAGCGCGAATCTGAAACAGCGGTGACCCCGCAGCACATCAGCATATTAAATATTTTGCTGGTACTTTTATATTGCGCTACCGACCCGGCGTCGATGAGAGAAATGATAGAACATATTAATAAATACTTCGACCAGCGGGATTTTGCTGTGCCCGGTCAAGTTCATTAGGAGGATTTATGGAAAGAAAATTTAAAATTACAAAAGTTACAGTACACGCTTTTTCTACTGGGTTTTCTATAAAAGACCTCGACCACAAAAAACAAGGAGAACTCAATGTCTCCAGAGGCGTTTTTTCATCATATCGGAGGACTCTCCGGGAGGAGTTTGGATAAAATAGAGGGCCTTGAATTTTCTATTAAGATAAAAGGAAGAGCATATACAAGAAAGAATGACCCTCTTAATATGTGCGGGAAACGAATAGGAGGTTGACATATGCCAACTGGAACGGTCATAATTTTAATCGCGTGTGTGATTCTGTACGCGGTGAAGGCGGGTGAGAAGGATGGAAAATAAATGCGAAATATGCAAGCTACATAAAGCAGAAAAAACCAGGAGCATAGAGGGCGAAGTTAAAAAAGTCTGCTGGATTTGTTATCTCCTGAGCGATGAAAAAATTGCGAAGAAAATAGGAGACGTTGAAAAAAAAGAAAAACGAATCGCAAACGAGAAATGGTTCAGGGAACATCAAAAAGAGTTTGACTTTTAGGAAATAATGTGCTAGGAGAAAGTCTCTCCTTCGGCGGGGATGCCCAGTGTCGGTAACGCGTTGGGGCGGTTTAATCATTGTCCGTCAATCCCATCCCCGCCTTCCATAACAGGATTAAAAAAGATAGGATTATGAAAATAAGAACACATATTAATCTCCCAGTTGAAGTAGATGTAGACGTAGATTTTGCTTTCGACGGAATCGGAGCCTACGAATGCCACGGCACCAGAGGTTTCGACCGTTGCTCTAAAATTATCGAGAAAATAAAAATAAACTCTATAGCTGTAGACTTTTACGGAAAGAGATACCCGGTGACGGGAGAATCATTCGACAGCATAAGAGATATTTTACTCGAAGACGAAAGATTCAATAAGCTTGTAGAACATTTCAGTGGAGTATAAAAATGATTAAGTCAGCGCTCGAATACCTCTCTATGGGGTTGTCCATTATTCCTTTGTCACCAGGAGCAAAAATTCCGCCAAAAGGTCTGGAAGTCATACCTTACCGCAGTAGACTCGCCACCAAAGATGAGGTAGAGGCTTGGTGGGGATTCAATAAATTTTACAATATGGCAATCATTACCGGGAAAAGAAATAATTTATTCGTTGTAGACTTAGACAAACACGACCCGGCGTATTCTGAGGATATATTCTTAGAGTATTTTCCCGAATCCTTGGAGGTTCCCACAGTGAGCACACCAAAGGGAGGTTTGCACCTTTATTTTTCCTATCCCGAGAATCTAGATATAACAATCGGAGCGAGAACATTGCCTGGAATAGACTTCCGCGGAGAGGGTGGTTATATCGTAGCTCCTCCGTCTGTAAATGGAAACGGTAAGTCTTACAAGTGGATTGTTCCTTTTAATGCTTCTTTACTCGTTCCCCCGCCGGCAGCATATATAAATAAAATAATAAGCATATTAAGAGAGAGTAGAAGTGATGTAGTAAATCATGTAGTAAGTACTACAAAAGACTACACAGACTACAAGATACTACAAAAAGGAAGGCGGGATGAAGACCTGTTTACCGTTGCCAATGCTCTTATAAAGAACAAAGTGAATACAAGTTTTACAGAGCAAGTGCTTGAAATACTTGTAAAAAACTGCAATCCCCCTGAAGACGAGAAGGTGGCAAGGCAGAAGGTTTCGTCTGCAATAGCCCGGGTAAGCGCTAAAGAAAGGAACCTCGCCCTTGAAGTCAAGGAGTGGTGTATGCTACAAGAAGGCTACTTTTCAACAACAGACATACTACAGACACTACAAATAACTACAAAAGAAGAGAAAAAAAATCTTACAGTCATTCTAACTCGTTTAAATAAAGAAGGAATCATCCAAAAATACGGGGAGAAAAGAGGTCAGTACATGACCCCCAAGGTAGAAGAGGATAACGTTATCGACATAGATACAGTGGATTCGACCTTCTTGCCGATTAAGCTCACGATGGGAATAAGCGAACTTGTAAGGATAATGCCAAAAAACATAATAGTGGTAGCAGGGGAGCCGAACTCAGGGAAGTCTGCTTTTCTTCTTAATACGGCAGCAAAGAACATCGACAATGAGGATTTGATGAAATCTCTCCCAGATAAGGGACAGTATTATTTTTCAAGTGAGATGGGAGGAGCTGAATTAAAGGTAAGATTGCATAATTTTGACGAAAAAATGCCATTTAATAAGTGGAAAAAAATAACATTTATAGAAAGGGCAAACGATTTTGACCTGGTAATAAGACCTAATGCGGTTAATTATATAGATTTTTTAGAAATGCACGACGATTTTTACAAAATAGGCGGGTTTATTAAGAGGATTTTCGACAAGCTCGATAAAGGAATAGCGATAATAGCGATACAGAAAAACCCAGGGCGGGATGAGGGGCTGGGCGGCTCCAGGAGCTTAGAAAAAGCAAGGCTATACCTTTCCCTCGCCCCGGGGGTTTTGAAGATTGTGAAGGCAAAGAACTGGGTTTCCAGCCTAATGAATCCCAATGGTCTAATTAAGGAGTTCAAACTGGTGAAGGGGATTATCATAAAAGAGTCCTCTCCGTGGGAGCTGGAGAAAGAAGTAACCAATAAATACAAAAAATAGGTGGGAATATTTTCATATAAACCAGCTTAGCGCGTGGGTCGGTAAGGGCACCCCGTGCTTTATTTCCCTGGGAGAGACAAAATGAAACCAAAGATTTTATATAAAGGCATGTTTCGGCTCAACCTGGAGCTTCATGTAATGTACCTGAAGGCTTACTCCAAGGAACAGGCAAAGGTTCTTTTTTGTAGGCAGATAGCAAAGAAAACCGGGGTAATGCCGGGGACGGTTCTTAACTATTTTGATGGCTCAAAAGACAACTTTGAAATTACGGAGGAATAATGGACGAAAACTCTTTTAGACCTGATAGTGTGTTTTTTCTGCCGGAGGAATCAAAAGCAAACGACGCGCCGGATGATATAAGAAGAATGCTTCTTTTGTATCTAGAGAAATTAGAAATGCTTACCGAAGAAGAGAGAGGTGCTTATATAAAATACTTTAATCATTTAATGGCGCCGATAGTATTCATTGACAAACCGGGGACGGAATAATGTTCTGCTATAAAAAGCCACTTAATTCAGAAATAGCCCGGAGGAACACAAAGAAAGGCTTTAAAAAGTATATGGAAAACAACCCGCATTACTTCAGGGACGTGTTTGGAGACAAGACAATTGAAGAGGCTTGGGAAGAAGTAAAACTAATTCTAAAGGAGGCAACATGGCAGGGACAGCAGTAGTGAGCAAGACGGACGTGGGAACGTGGATGATTCGGCTTATCGATAAGTCTAGAATCGTAGACCGCATAGAGGTAGATGATTTGGTCTTCACGGGAGACGAGATGGTGTTTAGTGAGGATGAGTTGATAAATATGTTAATGAACAGACACGGAGGGTTGCAGTGAGCGATATTATAATCGGACAAAGATTACACGAGGCAATGAATATCTGGAAGGAAGGGAACAAGCACGAACTGTTCGGCTACATCCTTAAAGGCAAGGCTATTAATTTAATTAAAGAAGGCAAGCTCTGGGTAATGGACTGCGCCGGCGTCCCCAGTTTCAGGTATTATGTTACCAAAGAACTCGGCATATCGGTATCGGAGGCTCACCGTCTAGACCAGGTCTACAGGGAGATAGGGAAGATTCTGGAAAAGAACGACCTCAGAATCAAAATATCCGCGGTGACTCTTTTGCTGCCCTTCCTAAAAGGCAAGACAGATGAAGAAAAAATAGAGCTCATAAGAGACAATAAAGACCTTCCCTTGGAGGCAATCAGGAATAACCTATTAGACATCGCTGGGAAGGGCCACTTGGCGACAGACGTATGCTCGCATCCGGAATTTGAAAAATATAGGAAGTGCAAAGTCTGTCATAAATTTTTCAGAGAAGAAAACTCTTGACTTCTTGGAAATAATATGCTAGGAAATAACTAAAAGGGGGTCAGGATGTTATACGATAGAATTAATATCGACAGAAAAGAAAAGCATTTTTGTGAGTCTTGCCACAAGAGAATCAGAACAACAAACGACAGGGAGTGGGAATTGTTTTCCGAGACGGGTCGCTGCACAAACTGCTATCGGCGCGGTGTTCCACTCACGCAGGACATCCATGTCGAGGAAGAGAAAAATCCAGTTTTAAAATTCGTTCATTTAGTCGAAGAAAAAATGAGAGAAATACAAATTTACCTTAATCAAATAAAGAGGAGGAATTTATGAGTTTCATACTTAGCGAAGAAGTCAGAAAAGGAATCGATAACGGAGTATACCAGGGAGTTTGCGTCGGCTTGGTTGACCTCGGCACCCAGGACAACACCCACTTCAAGAAGAAGGAGCGCAAGTGGCTATTAATGTGGGAGCTCCCGGATGTGATGATTGAGTTTGAAAAAGACGGCGAAAAAATCACCGCCCCGAAGGTCATATCAAAACAGTACACCCGGTCGTTCGCGGAAAAATCAAATATCCGGAAAGACCTTCAATCATGGAGAGGAAAACCGTTTACGGAAGAAGAGCTGAAGGGTTTCGACCTGAGCAAGATTCTTGGAGTCAATTGTATGCTCCAGATAATCAACGACGTAAAGGGGGAAAAATCATACCCGAAGGTAACCGCTATTCTACCATTGTACCGCGGAATCCCGGAAGCAAAACCTCACATGGATTTTTTGGTGTATGGAATTGATGACGAAATACCCGACTCGATGCCGGGATGGATTAAATCGCTCATCTTGAAGTCCGAAGAAAAACTCGGAGCCGAGACTGGTCAAACTGAACCAAACTACGACGACGCGCCCCCGCTAGACGATTGCCCTTTTTAAGGAGAGCACATGCGCTATCTTATTAAGACATGGAATTATAAAATTCCGCGGAAGTTCACCTGGTACGGAATCATTGTCTCTTTCACAATCGGTTTCGTGTTGGGTGCTACAGCTTTTTGCTTAATTCACGATTTAATCATGAGGTCTTTATGAGAACAACTTGTTCAGGAGAAAAAACTTGCGGCATGGTTCTGGAAAGAAAAGAAGAGAAAATTATCAACCCGGAAATTGAAAAGTGCGGACGGCTCGTAAATGGTCACCAGAAAAAATTCTGCACGTTCAGCAACCGTATCGTCTATATCACAGGAGGTGACAAATGAAAGTATTGAATCCGAGGAACCTTCCTCAAGCGCTGGTTAATGCTGTTTCGTTTGAGAGAAAGTTTGTAGACCCTAAGAGAATAGGAGTCACAGACCTAATCTCCTCACCATACGTCCACTATCTTAAAATGCTGCACGAAAACGAGATAGAAACAGACGTTGAGGATATGACCTGGCTTATCCTGGGAAGGGGTATACACTCTTTGTTGGAAAAAAATTCTCCAGACTTGTCTATTTCCGAAAAAAAGATTGTTGCCAAGATAGACGAGTTCACTATCGTCGGAATCCTCGACGTAACCGAAAACAAGACCATATACGATTATAAGGTCGTGTCCACTTACGCATTTATCCTTGGGGACAAACCGGAATGGGAAAGGCAACTTAATGTCTATCGGTACCTGCTTCACCTGGAGGGGACAGAAATCGATAGCATAAAAATAATCGCTATTCTCAGGGATTGGATGCCGCGCAAGGCGGCGGCTGAATCTGACTACCCTCAGAAACCTCTTATATCCGTGGATGTAAAGCTCTGGTCTTTAGAGGAAACAGAAAAATACATTCACTCGAGACTCGAAGCTTTTCGAAATCCCGTAACTCCATGCACCCCGGAAGAGAGATGGAGCAAACCGACGACATACGCTGTAAAGAAGAACGGTCTTAAAACAGCCAAGAGAGTCCTTGGCGATAGGGTGTCAGCCGAAAACTACATCAAGGACAACAATCTCGGGAGTGAGTTTCTTATCGAGGAAAGACCCGGGGAAGACACGAAATGCAATCCGGAATTCGGATATTGCCCTTACGCGAAATGGTGCGAATTTACGAGGTATAAAAATGAACGGTCTTGATGATAGGTGGCTGCAAAAACTTTGGAGAAAAGCTTGCTTAAAAATCTTCGACCATAAGTGTTTTTTCTGCGGAGCAGACTCCAGAGTGGTTGATATAGAAGTACATCATCTAACTAAGCGTAATATGCTTTTATTAAAACATGACTTCAGGAACGGGATTCCACTTTGCAAATGGGTTCACCAATTAAATGAAGACATGAAAATGTCATGCCACAAGTTTGCTGAAACGCCAGAGGGGAAAAGAAGGATTGGTGAATTTTTGGAAAGAAGGGGATACACAAAATATTTAACAGAACGAAGCTGTAATTCAAAACAATGGTTACTTGAGCACAAGATGTCTAGGTCAGAATTTCTCTTAGAGAGGAAATTAGAGCTTGAAAAAATCATAAAGGAGTAACCATGGACGAGAAAACACGAGAGGGGAATAGAGAGCGCCAGCGAAGGTTCAGGGAAAAGAACCGCGAGTTATGCCTTAAAAGGGTCTCTGAAATCAAAAAAAGATATATCTCCGAAAGACGTTGTACGGGCTGCTCTTCTCCGTTAGACGACGACGATAAGAAGACGTGCAAAAAATGTAGAAAATGCAAGAAAAAACAAACAAGAAGAAGGCAATTCCCGGCGGCAAAGGAGAAGCCATGAAAGAGATTGAGGAACTTCAAGAAGAAGTAACTATTAATGAAATGATTGATGTTTTATTATTAGACCAGCTCAACGCTATTTATCACCAACATGGAAGTCAATCTAATTATTATGCAGAAAGAAGGGATAGAACAAGGTTCGCCCTTCTCTCACGGTTTCGGGAGCTGGAAAAGAAAGTGGAAATTGAACGAAAAGATAAAGACGAAGCAGTTAAGTCTGTTCGTATTCAATATGATTCAGTTTGCGATATGTTTCATAAACGAGAACGAGAATATGAAGATAGAATAACAGACCTCAATAATGCACTTATAAATCAACTTGAAACAGGAAAACAAAAAACAATTTATATTAATCAACTGGAGAAGGAAAACGAATCCCTCCGTTGCTGTGGGAATTGCGGTTTATCAAGATACGATAACGATTATGGATTGTCATGTAGTTATAATTTTAAAAAGGTTAAACCAAACGATCGTTACTGCGACAACTGGCAGTCAGACGGACTTACCGCAAAAGACCGAAAGGGGTGAAAGGAAATGAAGCATAAACAAAACACGGATATTTACCTTATTACCTCGATAGGAAATCTCGACAAAACAGTTGACCTTGATGATGAATCTCCAACAACTTTTGATACTCTTGACAAAGCAGTTGAAGAAGCAAAAAAAGTTACAGAAGAGTACGGATTGAGAACTTATGTTTATAAATGTTCTCCTGTTATACGAGTTGATAGAGGAAAAATAAGAATAAGTAAGATTAAATAACGAGGCGTGTGGCGGAAGAGTATAGACGCTAGTAGTCGGAACGAGATTATCAGATTATACCAACGACCTCGCAGGAAATGGCAGGTAGGTAAAGAGGCGAATCACTTTACAAAAACGCATAACAAGTTGGAGACAGTTCGAGTCTGTCATTTAAAAAGGGACACAATCTGAAACCGAGCCGAAAGGTAAGAAATCATGCAGGTATCAAATCCTGCCACGCCCACCTAAAGGAGAGCCATGAAAAATAAACTATCAGAATGGGAGTGGTTGCAGGAATCACGGCACAACGCTGAAATGGAGGCACAGGATATATTAGCGGAAATGTCAGCAGATGAATATGACGATTGGAAGAAATCACCCTGTCGGAAGTGCCATGCTAAAAAATACAAATGTCGGGAGTGCGAAGTATGAAAATGAGCAAAGTTGAACTTATTGGAACATTTTTGAATACGAGTATTTTATCTTCTTTCGATAATTCATACCATGATAAGTGTTGCGAATTAATGGGAGAACTTCTCTCCCGCCTCAAGCGTGGGGAGAAATATAAATTATTTTTTGAGTCCTGTTCATGTTTGTTTGACGAGGGTGTTGAATTTATGACCAAAACAGAAATTTACGAGTCAATAAAAAAGGAAGTTAAGAAATTAGAAGGAGAGCCATGAAAAATCTAAGTGAAAAGTTTCTGAAAAGTTTAAATCCATGCGAAGAAGGATTCCAATGGTGGGTTAACAAAGACAAGCCCAAAGATGCCATTGCAACGCTTAAAGCATTGATGGCCGATGATAAATTTATCTGGGTAAACTGGCTTATTGTCCGGTTAATGACACACGACCAAAAGAGTAAATATGCCATCTATGCCGCTGAAAAGGTCATTGATATTTCTTTTCATAAATATCCTGATGATAACCGGCCACGCAATGCAATCAACGCCGTAAAGAAATTTCTGAAACACAAAACTGCTGCAAATAAAAAGGCGGCTTATGCGGCGGCTGATGCGGCTTATGCGGCTTATGCGGCGGCTGATGCGGCGGTTTATGCGGCTGATGCGGCTGATGCGGCGGCTTATGCGGCTGGTGCGGCGGCTGATGCGGCGGCTTATATGGCGGCTAGAAAAGAATTACAAACTAAAATAATTAAATACGGGATAAGGTTGTTAAAATGAAAAATCTAAGCATTAATCAATTACTGGACATTGTTCATAGTGACACAAGTTACATACAAGCCGGAGATGAAATAATATCTCGCTTGCAGATGGTGGAAGATTTGAAGAAAGCATGTCAAGACATGTGCGTAGAAAGAGATGTGGCTCTTGTTGCTTACGAAAACCTAAAAAAGTATAAATTGT
>Ga0116153_10000407_pt1 | contig 56721 bp, 40 predicted proteins | sample AD_UKC028_MetaG_FD_89896 | JGI IMG/M metagenome (GOLD analysis project Ga0116153, IMG submission 89896) | Active sludge microbial communities of municipal wastewater-treating anaerobic digesters from USA - AD_UKC028_MetaG | ecosystem: Engineered > Bioreactor > Anaerobic > Digestate | place: USA...
AGACCGCCTTCAAAAACTTCCTCGATCAGCTCGCCCTCAATCCCAACCTCGACCACTATCAAGCCCTCTTCGGCAACAACTCCTCCTGACTATCCCTCTACCCGCCCATGACTGACCCCGTACTGTAAAAGCGGCAATCCTCTTGCAAGCAAAGCATCGGCGGGGTATTCTTCTGCGGCTCGTGAGGGCGTAGCTCAGTCGGTAGAGCAACGGATTTTTAATCCGTAGGCCGAGGGTTCGAGTCCCTCCGCCCTCACCAGATTATAATCACACGTATCCCCGTTTCTCTGCATTATATCGCATTCCAGCCCTGTTTTCTCGACATCCCCCTTTTTCGATTCCGACGGCCCTTCCGTTGCACCGTCTTGCACCATATTGCGCCTTTTTGCGTCCATTAAGGCAACTGGAGGGGCAATCGGAAAATCATCGGAATCAGCAATCGCGTTGTCCGTTCCTGTCGCTTGAATTGCCTCACCCGCCAAGCCCGTCATTGGCAATTCCTTCAAAGCCTCTGCCTGATTCGCAAGCGATACATGGGTGTAGTATCGCATTGTCGTTGCAATGCTGGCGTGTCGCGCCAGACTCTGAAGAACGGCGGGCATTACATGCGGCGCAAGCCATGAACAAAAGCTATGCCGCAATGCGTGAAAATCGCAATAACCATCGCCGGTTTCATATTCGATTCCAGCCCAGGACAAGTCCGCCCTTATCATCTCCGCGCCGTCGCCGGCCCGAAGGTAGACAATCCGCGCCTCCGGCAACTTGTTCGCGCAATGCTCCCTCAGTTCATCGGCAAGCGTCGCTTCCAGCGTGACGATATCATTGCGCCTGCTCTTGCCCACGCTCGCGGCAATCTTGACTGTCGCAACGTCGCCGTCAAGCTCCAGATCGCGCCGCCGCAGCTTCACAATTTCCTTGTGCCGCAACCCCGCGCAACCCGCCAGACGGTACGCCAGATATCTTTCCCGCCCCGTAGAACCCAAAACATCCGGCCCCGCCAGCGCAGCCCTCAACAGCCGTTGATATTGCTCCCACGATAGCACCCGGCGCACCCGCCGCTTGTCGGTTTCCTCATTGACGAAATCCAGTCCGGCAAGCGGATTCTCATGTATCAGTTTCATCTTGACACCCCAGCGGCAGAATGCCTTTATCGCCCTTGCAATATGGTTTCTGCTCGCGGGAGAAATCCCGTCCGATTCCATGCGCCGGGCAAGATAGATATCAACCTTGTCCAGACTGATATCGCCCCAGCGGGTGAATCCGCACCCGTCCAGAACGGCGTTGATTCTGCTCGCCGTCAGTGTCACATAGAGCGCGTCGCGCCGCCGCCCAAGCAGATAAGCCCGGAAGTCATCAACATGCCCCCGCAACAACTTTGCTTGCGCCTCCCCGACGGCGTCCAGCAGCCCGCAGGACGCAAGACGCTTGCGTATCGGATTCGGCAGACTGGCAATCCAAGCTCTCATATCCGGCCTCAGAGCCTCACCCGCGCAGCGTATTGCCGCCAGTTCTTCAATCTGCCGTCCAAGCGCGATTGACGATTGCTTGTGCGTGAATCCAGACACCCGCAGCCGCCCACCGAATTGATCGGGCAGGCGAACGTCAACATACCATTTTGGGCTTTTCGTTGCGTGATGGTTTAATTGAAAGACTCTCACGATTTTACCCTCTCAAGCCAGTCCTTCCGACACGGACAACCCGAATCGGCCCATTGTTCAAGCTCGCGCCTGCTCCAGCGGATGCACCGCCCCAGGCGACGCGGGATCGGCCCCAGCCGCCCGTCATTATGCAAGCCCCACAAGTGACGCTCGCTCACGTGCAGCAGCGCAGCCGCTTCTTTCGCCGTCAAAAGGATAGCACCCCGCCCGGCGCAATCTTGCGCCTCGAAGCCGTCAACCTGTCTTGTTTCATCCGACATTGCCGCACCTCCGTACCCAAAAACGCTTATCCCTGTCAAGAGCAGTTCTGCTTATCGTGTCTGCTTTACTGCCGCCAGAACAACCGCCACAAGCCGCCAGCTTGCGCCGAATGTCCGCGAGTCGTTCCGCGTCCGTCCGAGCGAAAAGTTCCGCCTGCGAACGCTCCGGGACGCCCAGGTATTCCGCCCATGCCGCGCATTCCCGCCGCCTGTCGCCCTGTTGTGATCGCCGTGTCATCCGTTCGCCTCCCGGAATCTGAAGAATTGGCCCTCGAAGTCAAACTCCACCATGCCCAGCGGCCCGTTTCGATTCTTGGCAACGGCGCATGACACCCGCGCCGGATTCTCATCATCGGAACGCCAGAGCAGCAGAACGGCGTCCGCGTCTTGCTCTATCGCGCCGCTCTCGCGCAAGTCCGATAGATACGGACGTTTTTCCGCCCGCGATTCAACCGAACGATTCAACTGCGCCGCCGCGACAACCGGGATTTGCAATTCCTTCGCCAGAGCTTTGAGCTTGCGCGATACCTCGGAAACTTCATTTTCCCGCGTCCGCGTCCGGCCCGTAGTTTCAGGTTCGACAAGCTGGAGATAGTCCACAAGCAGAAGCTCGATTCCGTTCTTCCGCACCATGCGCCGCGCCGAAGCGCGAAGATCGCCGATTTTCAAACCGCCCGCGTCCTCGATGAAGATTTGCCCGCCGTCGGCAAGCTGATTCATGGCATTGGCGAACGCCTCGACTTCCGCCAAATCGCCCTGATCGCCGTTCCTGTCAACCTGGCCATGAAAGGCAATCAGATTCCGCGCAATTTCCGTTTCAGGCATTTCCAGAGAGAACAGCCCGACGGGACGTTGCTCGACATAGCCGACGGAATAGGCGATGTTCAGCAGAAACGTCGTTTTACCTACCGAAGTCCTCGCGGCAACTACTGTCAACGCGCCCGGACGCAATCCGCCCAGCAGGTAGTCAATCTGCGGGAAGCCCGTAGGCAGCCCCCGTTGCGGCCCGGCGTCCGCCTCGCGTGATACTTCAAGCAGAACATCGCGCAACGACGACGCCTCCTGCCGCGCCGCGCCTGTTCGCAATTCCGATAGGGCAGTTTCCGCTTTGTCAATCGCCTCGCCGGGATCGGCAATCGAACGCCCGGCCCGTTCCAGATTGTGCCCCAGCGTGACAAGCTCGCGCCGCAGGGCATGGGCAAGGACTATCGGGATATCAGATTCGCCACTGACGCATGTAGGCACGTCCTGAAGTAGATTTTCAAGGTAGTCAATGCCCCCGATTTCCGCGTAAGCGTTCGCATATTTTTTGTCGCTGGCCTCGATACCTTCAAGCTCGCGCCGCAGCATGACGACAACCGGATTTGCCGCGTCGAATTCACAACTGTATCCGCCCTTTTCGTGAATCTTTTCCAGGACGGAAAATATCAGCCTGTGGCCGGTATCGTAGAAGTGACGCGCCCGCAGCCGCCCGCAGTAGGTATCAAGCACGTCGTCGCCAAGCGCGTTCGGCTGTAGGCAGCTTCCAAGTATCCGCCGTTCGGCCTCGATGCTGTGCGGCAGGGGATTCAGTTCGGCAACCGCCTGTTGTTCATTCTGTGTTTCAGTTCGCATGTTTGAACACCTCGACAGCCAGCGGCCTGTCCGCCGCCTTGCGAACAGCTTCCCGCATAGCCTCAGCCCGCGTAATCAACCGCCCGGCCCGCAATGCTTTTTGAGTCTCAACGTCGGCAAGGGCATTGAGTCGCGCCTGGGCTTCCGGATTCGGCGTTGCCGTTTTCCGGTTCTTCCGCGATGAAATCGCGTCTTTTCCGTTATGTACTTTGTTTGAATCCGTTTGTACTACGTACGAAGGTATGTTCTGCATCCGTTCTGCACTTATTCTGCATCCGTTCTGCATGTCGCTCTTGTTCGGCAACAGTTCAAATAGGAGCTTTGTCCGCCACGCCACAAGGTTTTCATCGCGCCTGGGCAGCAGGGATATCAACCGCGCCTTGCGCCGGTTTTTTGCGGGAATAACGCTGTAGTGAATGAGCTTTTTGTTGTATGGCTTGGCTGTCAGAAATCCATGCGCCTCAAGCCTGATAAAGAAACGCCGGACACGGCCCTTGATACTCTTGATTTCCTTGTATGTCAGTTCGCCCTTTACCGCGCCGACAGATAGACGGTATTCCGGGTTCTCGCGGATTCGGGCGCATATAGCCCACGTCAATCCTGAAGCCGTCCAGCATCGCCTATCTTTCTCAAAGCGATAGGACACGGTTTTCAGGACGGCCAATTCGACGTTGATATCACCGCGTTTCATGCGCCGCCCCCCTTCACCGCAACCGGCCCGCGCCGTAGCGCAGTATCAACCGCGTCGGGATCGAATCGCCTTATCTTCGGGCTTATCCTGATTTCAGGAATCCGCCCCTGCCGCACCCATCGGCGAATTGTTCCCGGCGTCACGTGAAGCCGGTTCGCCACGTCCTCAGCCGTCAAGTATTCTGTGTTCATCGCCAGTCCTTTCCGGGGAAGTAACCCTTCCCCTCATCCCTGGCGTTTATGCAGATTTCGCGCCTTGCATAACGTGCATAATGCAGCGAATCACCCCATACGATCATATATAAGCTAATCATCGGCTTGCATAAAATCGCGTTTATGCAGGCTTAGTCGGCTTTTGCCCCGGCCTTTTTCATGCCGCGAATCCGCGCCTGTTCGCCCATATTTTTCCGCTTACCCAAGTCCAGCTTGGCGGGATTCATTGCGATAGTTTCAGGCTTTGCAAGTTCATCGGGCAAACCTTGCTCTTTGCGCCACTTCCGTACCCGCTTCAATGCGTTTGAAATTGTGTATTGCCTGACTTTTTCCAGTCCCGGAATTTTCCCTGCCGATATGTGCTTGGCAACCCGCTCTTGCGTAACGCCGGAATCCAGCCCCTTCATTTCGACATAGAAGGTATAAATTTTCCTGTCCCGTTCGCAAGGTTCCTTCGCAGGCTTGCTTTTCTTGTCCGCCGCTGCCGTCGGCGGATTCGCCGCGCCCCCGCTGGCGGCCCCGGCAGATTCGCATTCCCGCGCCGCCAGCAGTCCATGCTTTCCCTTCTGGAGCAGTTCATCGGCAGGTTTTCTATATTCTGATTGCAAGGTCTCGCGCATGGCCTGCCTCGCCTCGTGGAAATCGTCAACCGTCTTGATCGCCTTCAATTTCGGACCGTCCAGCGTCAACCATGCTGCGGGAACATCCTCACGCGCCAGCAGGGACAATGCCCTGTCCCGCGCATCCCGCACCGTGTCAGCGAAGAATCCCCATAAATTGAACACTCCCGGCCCCGGCGTGACACCCACCTTGCCGCCGACTACGCATCCCCCATGCAGGGGCAGAAGCTCTTTCAGCTTTTCAATGCTGCCGCTCCCGCGCAATTCACGGGGCAACCATACGACGCGCTTTTCAGCGTCATAACTTCTCGGATCGGTCAATGCCGCCCATGCGATACCCGCCGCGTTCTTGATTTCAACAAGAGCCTTCTCAAGTTCCTGATTCATCGCCATGCCACCCGACGGGACGGGGGAAGGGAAGCCGGTATACATGACCCCCGATAGTTTTCTGATAACATCGTGTTGTTTCGTGACTGCCTCCCGGTTCCGTAAATACTTGTCGTAGTCCCGGCCTGTGTTACCGGCGTCCGCAAGTTGCTCCGGATTCCATGCCACCGAGCCGCCCGTGTGTTTGGCCGCGTCTCTCACGGCCTCCTTCTCCAGCCATTCGATTTCGCCTGCTATCCGCCCCAGAAACCAGTCCATAGCGACCGATTCCCGATATCCGACCTGTTTGCAGAATATCCCCCCTATAACGTCTGTCCCGTCGGGTTTGCTGATATGCACGATCTGGTATTGCGCGTAAAAATATCGAAGCGCGACGTTGGGCGGCCACGGACTACCGTCCGGCAATATCCCGAAAAGTTCATCCAGGCGAATCGAATCCTTGCCCGCGAATGTGCGCAGACTCCACATTCTGAAATCCAGCCACTCCCGCAGTTTCTCAAGACAAATAAGCTCCTGATTTGCCATGCTACACCCTTCCCGTAGCTATCCCTTGCCCCCACGAAAGAAGAAGACGGCGGAGCAGGAGTTCCTGTTCCCGGTGCCGGTCGCGGCACGGCATATCCGCCTCGTGGCGCTATCTGGACACGGCGACAAATTTGCAGCCGTCGCCGAGATCGAGGTGCTGCCGGCGGATTGAAGGCGAAAACGGCAAGTGGCTAAGGACTCAAAAATCAAGCATCAACGTGGTTCTTGCTCCACGGAGTAAGAGCCATTATATCTTGACCTTGCCTTTATCCGCATCATCCTTTCCGGTATCTTTCGGTTTCTGTTCATCGGGTGGTGGCGGCAGATACAGTTGGTCTCTCAACAATCGTCTGGCTTCTATCTTGCTTTGAGCGTATTTGTCTACGGTTCTTGATGCGCCTTGTTTGGATAAATAGGTATAGGTTCCCGCCCAATAGAGCCTGCTGTCACCGTTTGATTTAAAAGGTTGGGCGTATCCCTCCGTCAGCAACTTAGTATCTCGTATTAAGAAAAAAACATAACCTGGCCTCCACTGGGGAGGTAGGCTACGATTGTCACCGTTACTGATATATTCGTAGTCGGTACTCAGACAAAGAGCGCCATTTCCTTTCACCACTTGAAAAATCTTGTAGCTAAAAATCACGGCCTTTTCATCGATCATTTTATCCAACTGATTGTCCGATTCTGTTATAGTCTTCTGTGTATTCTTACTGGAATCATTTGGCTTCTGTTCCTCTTGTGTTAACTGATATAATTCCTCTTTTAACAACCGCCTGGCCTCTTCTTCGCTCTTTGCGTACTTATCTACGACCCTTCTTACTCCAGTTGTATCCATAAAGTCATAGGTCCCCCCCCAGTAAAGACGAGCACCATCAGCGCTGGGTATTTTCCTATATCCTTCGCCAATCAACTTTGTGTCTGTGAGGGATAGAAAAAAGGTATAGCCGGGGTTCCACTGTGGGGGGAAGCATTTGTTGCCGTTATAGTTACCGCCACTCATAAACTCATAGTCTATGCTCTTGCATAGTGCCCCCTTCTCTTCCAACACCTGAAGTACCTCGTAACTGAATATTGGGGCCTTCTCTTTCATCATACGATCTATTTCTTTTTCCGCTACCAGTTCTTTCTTTTGCTCAGGTGTGACCCACAAACCATCATATTCTATCAACCCTTTCTTCTGTTGTTGCGCCGCAAATTCTGCTTTGGCTTTGGTTTCCGCTTCTGCTTTGGCCTTGTCAGCTTCAGCCTTTGCCGCTTCTTCTTCGGCTTTTGCCCTCGCTCTTGCCATTTCTTCTTCTCTTGTTGTATATCCTAGCGCGGCCCTTGATTCATCCGAGAGTAATTGCCATTGGACCTTCGCTATCCCTGTCGAGTGTACAAAGACGAGGATGTCGCCTTCTTTTCTCAGGAGCCGTGCCCTTTTATAGCTCTTGCCGCTGTCAAGGGTAACAGTCATATCCTTCTGTTCATCCGCCGCGGCGCAGGGCAAGGCAAACAGGCAATAGGAAAGGCCCAGCACTGCAACAATCAGTCTTACCGTCCTCTCGCGTCGTCCCCGCGTAGGGCACGTTGCAAACGTGCCGCATCTCTGGCCCGTATCCGTAGTCGTCGCCATGCTCGACTCCTTTCCTGCTAAGACTACAGCACTTTGAACGTCAGCCATTCGTCGCCCTGTGGCTTCTTACCGCCTTCTCCGGTACGCGCCTTGCTGAGGACACTACGTTAGCGGCAAGTCCTTACCGCAATGCCTGCACACTTTGGCCTCCTTCTTCACAAACTCGGCGCAGTAAGGACACTTTCTATTGTGCCTATCGGAACACAGATACATCAAGGGCGCAAGAAGGCACAGCAACCCTCCACCAATAACGCCAGCAACAGGGGAGAACCCCTTGCGCTTCGCGGCGTCATACCCTATCAACGCGCCAATCCCGCTAAAGACCAGCCAAATCGGAATTCCCATTATCCTCTATCCTTGTGTAATGGAGTCATTACCGAAGTCCCGATCTTCCGCACAAGTGGCAACACTTCCCGATACCATCGGGCTATTGTCCTCATTATGTGCCCATGATTGTCGTCATTTGCCCGTCAGTGTCAATCTCTGATCTGTCAACATTTTCCGGATCGCCGTCCTCGTAATTTCTCCGTCCTTTGGCGTCTTAGCCTCATCTGGTATGCGATTTGCTAGTGTCGCCGTCTGCGGCACGTTGGCGCGAAAGTTGCTTTTTCCGCCTCGGAATTGCCGCTCATGCAAAAAAAATCAGCAAAAATTTTCACGGGGGTTATGTCGAAGGTCGTTAGCCTCTCTGAAATTCTGCGCTTCTGGTTTTGCCCGTCGGCTTCTGGAAGTCGCCCGCTTGAAAATCCGACTCCCCGGAGGCGAAGTAGACAACATCCCCTCCCCGCAGACAGCCGGGGAGCATGGTTCAAATTCTGGCGGGAAAAGGGGCCCCATGCCGCAGGATGGCGATAGCTTGCTCGCACGTGCGCGCGTACGCATGCGGGAAAAGATCGGAATTCCGGACGCCCCGCCGTACCCATTCTCTACATTTCCGACCCTTCGGCGTCGGAAAGCATCGGCAACCAGATCGCAGTAGAGCATGAAAGACTGAAACACCCGGCAGCCGCGCCGTCTGCTTCCATCAGGAAATGCTATTCGACCTTCTCCGCAATGGCTTCTCTGTAGAGTGGCGATTCGGCAAACTTGCTTATGTAGCCAGCGAAGTTCGCGGATCGTGGCCCCTTTTCTTTGGTCCTTATCAACCTGTAACGATACAGGACTTCTCCCCCCGTCAATACGGACATAAACTCCTCACGCGTAAGCGATGTATGTACTTTATAGGTCTTTATACTCCCTTCTATACCCAAAGTCTCCTTGTGGATTTTCTCGCCTATGTAAACCATTGGTTGACGGAATTGCCTTTTTACTTGTCGTTCAGCATCTTTGACACCTTCAACTGCGTATTCGAAGACCGGACCAGCTATTAACGATGGCCTGCGTACGCTGTTCCTGATATGTGTCTCATAGTCCGCCACGAGTATCACAGAATCCTTTGCCTGCACGACGAGAGGCCTATCACAGCCTCCGCAAAGCGCGCCAATGCCGTGATGCCTATAACATGCTCTGTGCAGACGCTCCAAGGCTACGTCTTCACCCAAGTCGTAAACCTTACCATCAATTATGGTTAGCTTGTCTTTGAACTCCTCGAACATTGCGTCAAACCATTTCTTAGTGCGCGGCTTGCCCAAGTAGGTATAGGTTTCGGCTTCTGCGGCGTTTGCTGTTCCCGCCTTGTCCGGTTCCTTCTTTTCGTCGGTAGCCTGTCCGTTGACAACCTGTATCCCCGGATACGTCAACACCACGACGAAAAACACAACTGCGGCTTTCGTCTTTGCCCTTCTCATGCTAAACCCCTTGTGTTAAAAGCCCATGCCTCTCACAAGCCCAACCACGCGCCTTATCACCCGCGCATGGTTCCAGGACCACGCCGGACGCTATCGCTTCCCCTTGCCCTTCCCGGACGCCTTATCGCCGTCGCCTGCGAGATATGCGGCAAGGTCCGCTTCCGTGACCATGAGTTCCCGCCCAATGCGCCGCGCCCGCAACCGGCCCTGCTTGACGTGAAGCCGCAACGTCCGCTTGCCCATGCCGTAAGCGTCGGCAATCTCCTGCAAGCTGTAGACTCGCAACGCCGGATTGTCTTTCATCCGGTCTTTCAGTCCGTCCGCCATGAGTTCCCCTTCCCGAAGCTCAAAGCCCAACCGCGCCCGCCGGTCTTCCGGCAACGCCGCCACAAGCTCCGCAAGCCGGTCTAGGCTGCGGCTTGGAAGTCCAGTATGTTCTTTATCGTCTGCGGATGCCACTTGCTTTTCCCTCTCGCAAGAATCCCGCGCCCTTCAAGGTCCGCCGCGATTCTGCGAAGACTCCAGCCCGCCGACCGAAGCCGCGTGATTTCCTCTACAACATGCCATTCCGACGGGTTCTTTTCAAGCCTGCCGTCCGCCGCAAGCCGATATCCGAAGGGGATATCCCCGCCGGTCTTCTCGCTCATGCTCCGCTTATGCGCCAGCGCAGCCGCCGTCCGCTCGCTCGCAAGATCGCGTTCAAGCTGATTCAACGCGCCGAACAGGTTGAAGCAGAATTTTCCCATTGCCGAAGTCGTGTCCAGGTTCTCAGAAAGCGAAGCCAAGTCCGCCCCGGTCTTGTCCAGCCTGTCCGCAACCGCAAGCGTATCGCGCAAGCTTCTGCTCATGCGGGAAAGCGAATAGACAACCAGAACGCCGCCCGTCCGCTCGACATGCTCCAACGCCGCCGCCAGCCCCGGACGCTTCCGCATGGTTGAACCGGATATCCCTTCATCGGAATAGACGGCTTCCAGGTTGAAGCCGCGCAAATCGCAGAACGCCCGAATCTTTGCCTCTTGCGCCGCAAGTGAAACGCCCTCTTCGGCTTGCCCGACCGTTGACACCCGCAGATATCCGATTGCCGTTTTCATCTTCTCTGCTCCCTTCGGCTTGTGTTCCCGTGTTTCCATCACGCCATTGATTATAGCATCATGGCGTCATATGTCAAGCATTTATTCGGCAGCAAATGACGTATTTATGTCCTGTCAATGCCCGGCCTTGTCAACCATCGTCCGAAGCTTGACAGTCCGGCCCGGCAATCAATCCCGGAATTGCCCCCTGCCGCTCGCGTTCCGCAACCGCCGCCTTGATTTCGGAAAGTCTCTGTGGCGTAGCGCTGCCAATGCTCCCAAGCATTGCGCGATAAACCATCCGATCAACCTGCTCTTCGGACAGGTTTTCAAGGAATGACGCCCCCGGCACAACTTCCAGCGCGACGTTATCCCGCGCCTTGCCGATGGTCCTGTCAAGAAACTCGCGGATCGCCGCCACGTCGCCCGCTTTCGCGGCGTCAACAAGCGCATGAATGACAGCCTGCATATCATCCGGCGTCACGCATTCCAGAAGCGCAACCCGCAGTTCATTCACGCGCCGGTTCATGGGATTTCCCGGCCCGCCCGGATTGCCCCTCACGAATCGGCCCGTAGAATCCCGGACCATGACAGCCCCGTTATCGCCGTATTGTTTCGGATCGCTTTCCATGCTCCACATTCCTTTCCGGCGTCATTGGACGCCCGCCATTGAATGAAAGTCCGGCCACCGGCCCGGCAGGACGTTCCCGCCGATAATGCGCCGCAATCGCATTTATGCGCCCCCCTCTTGCGAATCCAGCAATCCCCTGGCATATGCAGAAAGACGCGCTTGCGCCCCCGGTTTCAGCTTCGGCCAAAGCGCAACGATTCCGGCGAATTCCTTGTCAAAAGGGCAACGGCAGGGGCAATCGGCAGAATCGCATTGTTCTAAGTCATTGGCTTTTTTACCCTTTACAGAAATCGCCGAACGGATTTTTAATCCGTAGGCCGAGGGTTCGAGTCCCTCCGCCCTCACCAGCTTATACACGCGCAAAACCCCACTTTCTCTACGATATACGTTATCGGTGGGCCAAACGGGATTTTCGACTTTTTTATCGAGTTTGTTTCAACTTGTTTCACGAACCCTACCCTCAGTCCCCTTTTCGGGGCAAGATTTGCGGCAAGATTTTCGGTAGGGCGATTTTCAAAAAGGGGCCGACAGGGCGGCAAGTCAGATCTTCTGATGGGGCGCAACGTGGTACCATGAACAACAAGGACGATTTCATTTCAGGCGTTATCGGTAACGTTCCTGACCGAGACATCGGCAGTCGGATTTGTGAAGATGGACGGTAGACTTTCCAGTGCCTCTGCCTGGTTTTCAAGCCTGATGTGCGTGTAGACTCCCAGCGTCAGTTCCACAGTCGAATGCCGCGCCAACCGTTGCGCCACGGACGGATGTACGCCAGACACAGCCAGGGAGGTTATGAACGTATGTCTCAAAGAATGGAAATCGCAAACTCCCAAATCAGTCTGATAGGGGATTTCGGCTCGCGCCAGATCCTCCCGCATCATCTCCGCGCCGACCCCGCCCAGCGGCATGTCAAATGCCTGGCAATTCGGCAACCTGCTGGCAAGGTGAATGCGTAGTCGTTCAAGGATGTCCTGACGCAGCGGCAAGACATCTTCGTGCCTGTGTTTGCTGTAGCCTGCTGAAACAGTCACGGTCGCAGGAACGACGTCCAGGTGGAAGCTACTTCGTGTCAGGCTTCGCAGTTCAGACCATCTCAGTCCCGCCGAAAGTGTCAAAGCGTAGAGCAGTTCCCGCTCCTCCCCAGCCATACCTCGGAAAGCTGGGCCCGTGCGTGTTGCCGTCAACAGCCGCTTGGTCTCGTCAGATGTCAACGCCCTTCGTCTCCGTCGAACATCAACCCGCGCGTTGCGCTGCGATAGGTGTTTGGCGGGGTTATGACTGGCGCGCCCATCGGCCTCCATCCATTTGCAGAAACTTTTGAACGCCCTTGTGTAGTGGTTTGCTGACGAGACGCCTTGATCAAAGGAAAACTTGACTCCCGCTGCACAGCGGGGCATCATCACAATCCGGGTGACGCACTTTCTATCCGCCACCTGCCGCTTTTGGACCGCTATTCAGATATTCCCGCTGGTGACCGTCCACCCAAGGGGACGGATGATGCCCTGCTTAAGGGGTTCAAGGAAAGCCTGTGCGAATTGCTGGCCGAGAGCTGTCTCGGGCTGCTGCTCCCCGATGTGCGACATGGCAGTCCACATGATCCCGTGCAAGGTTCGTGACTACGATGCGCCATCAAGCTCTTTTCGCAACGCCGTTTGAATATCGGCGTAGTCGAAGCGGAACCCTGAATTCAGCAGTTTCCTAGGTTCAACCCTCAGACTCGACAACAGCAGTTCATCGGTCATCTCGCCCAATGCCAGGCGAAGCATAAACGCGGGAGCAGGCAGAAGCGCATGACGTCCCAGCGCTTCTGCAAGCTCCTTCGTCAGTTCGGCGTTCGTAACTGGCTTCGGCGCGACGGCGTTGACCGGCCCTTCGAGGCCATCCGAATTCAGACAGTAGAGCATCGCTCTGACAAGATCACCCAAGTCTATCCAACTTACGAACTGGACGCCCCCGCCCAACGTACCCCCCAAACCCTTTCTGAAGACCGGCAGTATTCTGGCCAGCATACCTGAGCCACGATCAAGAACGACGCCGATCCTGATCCTGATTACCCGAACTCCGCATTCGACCGCCCTCTCCGCTTCAGTCTCCCACGCCTTGCAGACTTCAGGCAGGAACCCAGCGCCCGGAGGAGACTGCTCATCGAGTACCTCGTCTCCCCTGTCCCCGTAGTAGCCTATCGCCGATGCGCACAGGAAGACTTTCGGAGGAGCGACGAGGCCGCGCATCGCGTTTACGAGCGTGCGAGTTCCCTCCACTCGGCTTGAGAGTATGCGCCTCTTCTTCGCTGCCGTCCAACGTCCTTCGGCAATGCTCTCGCCAGCGAGATGAACCAGAGCGTCGGCTCCGTCGAGCGCTTGCGCATCGACCTGGCCGCTTGTAGGATTCCATCCCGCTTCGCCATTCTCTCGTTTCGGCGCACCTCGCACCAGGCGGATGACATCATCCCCTCGCTCGGTTGCGGCCTTAACAAGAGCCGATCCGATCGTACCACTGGAACCTGTCACTAACAGTCGCATTTGTAGAAGCGCCTATCCAATCTCTTCTCGACTCCTGATACCCAGACCGACAATGCTCTATCCTCCACGAGCAATTGATTCAGACGAACCGTTTATCATTATCTGGCCAATTGCCTCGCGTCAGCCTCACTGCCCCTTTTCCTTCTTCTTCGGCTTGCTTCTGACTCCCATCCAGTCGCCTTTCCGAATAATGCGGACCGCTTCTATCGTCGGGGCCATGTCTGATATCTCCCACTTCTCCTCCTTGCCGACAACGGCGGTGTAGCCGCCCGTCTCGCCTTCAGGATGCCACACAATCAGGTAGTACGTCCCCGTGGTCTTGACCTTCCGCTCAATCTCCTTGATGCCCTCATAGTAACGTGTTGCAGTGAATGGTTCGTAGAACTTGGGGCGCGGCTTCACTGGCTCTGGAATCACGACCAGCGCTCCGTAAGCTTCGGGCAATTCAACCGGCAGCTCTACATCGGGCTCGGGCAGTCCTGGGCCGATTACCGCATAGCAGGGGTAGAAGTCCTCGTAATCTGGCGTCTGCGGCACAAGCATCCCGGCGTAAAGCAGCATCGGCTTCTCGACCTTCAGGGCATAGAAGTCAACATCCTCAGGGGAGTCCAGGTTCGAGTAGATTGCGTAGGATATCTGCGGCTCCTTGACCTCCTGAGCACTCTCAAGGCTCTTGGAGTCAGGTTCATCGAAAAGCGGCTTGTGGGCGTAAGCGTTTTCCCCGAGGGCCAACGCACACGTTGCGATTACGACCAGTGTTCTGAGTGCCATCTCAGTCTCCTCTCTCCAGGAAGTGATTGGCGTTGCGGTCAACGTTTAATGTATCTTACGCGCAAACATGCGGTGTGGGAAGGGCCGCATCGGTGCAGCAGCCTGCTGAAGGTTGCCCAATGCAACTGGCCGGTGGTACATTGATCACCGTCGCCTCGGACTGGACGGGTTACAACCTTGACTTCTTAAGGCGTCATTCATTCCAGGGGTGAATATGAAGGGGGGGTTCCAGAAAAAGACTGTCGGGATCGTCGGGAATGATGTCGGCGGCGCTGCGATGAACACATTCCACGCCGTCGGCGACATCAACGGCGATGGCAGGCTCGATATCGTCGTTTCAGGAAGAAGCGGGCGTATGGTCTGGCTGGAGAATCGGGGGGATGAACTCCCCTGGCCGGAGCATCTCGTTGACGACGGACTGGCGGGAATCGAGTGCGGCGGTTCCGTCGTTGATCTGACGGGGAACGGGCTCGGCGATGTTCTCGTGGGGGGAGGCGGCGGCAACGACGAAATCTGGTGGTGGGAGAACCCAGGCCCCGAAGGAGGGAAATGGGCCAGGCGCACGATTCTCAAGACGGGCTGTTCCCAGTTCCACGACACGCTGATCGGCGACGCGCTGAGCAACGGCGTCAGGACGCTTGTGTTCACCAACCAGCAGGCTCCGGGCGGGACAACCGTCTACTGCGTGCCGCTTCCCGACAATCCGCGAGCGACGCCCTGGCCGAACGTCGAGATTGTAGCCACGGAACTGAGCGAGGAACTGGCCGGCCCGAATGACTTCCGCAAGATGCAGCCCGAGGAAGGCATTGCCATAGGCGACGTTGACGGTGATGGTCAGAACGAGATCGTCTGCGGGAACCACTGGTTCAAGAAGGAAGGCGGGACGTGGCGCAAGCACCGGTTCTCGGCGGGGTATGTGACCACCAAGATCGCCATCGCCGACCTGGACGGCGACGGCAGGAATGAGATCGTCCTGTCGGAAGGCGATCCCTGCATCTACGGAAAATCCCAAGGTGGCAAGGCGGCGTGGTTCAAGCGTCCAGACGATCCCCGTCAGCTATGGAAAGAGCACGTGCTGGAGGATGGTCTGCTGGACGCCCACACTCTGGCGGTCGGCGATCTCCGTTACTGCGGTAGGCTCGATATCGTCGTCGGGGAAATCGGAGTCTGCAACAGGGAGCGGAGCTACAGGAAACGTCCACCACGGATTCTGGTCTTCGAGAACGACGGGAAGGGCGAATTCAACCGCAGGATCGTGGACGATGGCACGGGTATCCACGATGGCGTTCTGGCGGATATGCGCGGGGACGGAACGCTCGATCTGGTCGGCAAGCCGCTTCACGGAAGCGAGAGGTGGAGCGTTCACGTGTATCGGAACACTCTGAGGCGGCAAGCCTGAAAAGCGACGGCTGTCCGGCTGTCCGCGTCTTGACACCTCCCCCGCCGCCGATAGCATAAGGTGAGACGCAGAGGCCCGTCGGGTAAGGGGAGAGAGATGACATTATCAAGACGTATAGCGGCGGTGATCCTGCTGGCGGAGGTGCCTTTCGCTCGGGCGCTACCGGCGCAGAAGAAGGGCATCGCAGGGGAGGTCTCTCTCGACCAGATTCAGCAGGAGAAGCCACGGCGATGGGCCGTCCTCATAGGTGTCAACGAGTACGACGGGGCGGGGGTATTCAATGATCCCACCGTGAAACGGAATAGGCTATGCAACTGAAGAGCTACTCCTGCGGGTACTGCAAGGCACCATTGCCTGCTCATCAGCAAGGTGGTGGGAGATGCCCGAGCTGCGGCCAATTGAATGTACCCCCAGATGCAGATGCGCCTGCAGGTCAGGATACCACTAGCTCCTGGATGGCGAAGACATCACTGCCTTCGGCTGTGATGTACTACATTGGAGCTATGCTTCTGATTGTCTCCGCGGGAGCCCTTTTCAACGAGAACAACCTACCACGGCGCGAGGCTATGGTTGGTTCCTTGGTCTGCTTCCTGCTAGGGGGGAGTCTATTGTCTCTAGGCTACTTCATAAACGGCAAGATCAACAGAATGAAGGAGGCCCGAGCAGCTCGCGAGCTTGCCGAGATGCTCAAGAAGAATGATAGGAAGCCTAGCAGTCGAGAAGGGAAGAAAGAGCGCGGCGTCCTGCTCCTTGTGGGCCTGGCATTGCTACTCGTGGCAATGTGGATGGGAATTAGGATCTACGCTTGGATTCTCTCGTGGTAATAGAGAGCATCCCATACTCCGACGCCGTGTCGCGGCTGTAGCGCGGCACAGGTATTCACACGCCACCTCGGAGTTAGGTGCCGTTAACCACCAAGTAATCATCTTCGACCTTCAGCCTATCCTCCCGCCACAGCCCCTTGTCCTTCGACCCAATCGCCCACTGATCCGCGCCTGCGCCTGCGGTTCCTATCGTCCCGCCGACGTGGACATTGACCAGCTTGGCCGTTCCAGCGAATCCGGCAGGCACGTAGGGCGTCCCGTTCTCCGTCCCATCACTGAACGGATTTGCGGCAGACTGGCTTCCGTCATTTTCATTCCAAACGCCAACAAGCACGTTGCTCGTCGTTATCTTTCCACCAACGTAAAGGAATCCAAGCTCAACACTCTTTCCTGATGGCAAGGATCTGACGCCGACTCCCACGTCCGTCCCGAGCATATCATTCAGAACAAACAGGTTGGCCAGTCCGTCATCCGCCAGAATCCTCGCGCGGGTTGCCCCATTCAGTCCCGTGGACTTGGCAAGCAGCGTTCCTATCCGCTTGGCGTCAATCGTCCCTCGGTAAGTGCCATTGGCGATGTTCATTGACGAGAGCGTCCCGCCCGTCGTGATCTGCGCCAGCAAATCCCCCGTCGAAACAATGATCGTTGAAGAGCCGCCGCCGATATTCACTTCACCGTCAAGGTTGCCCTTCTGCACAATGAGCGTTCCAAGCTGCGCGGCCTGGATCGTTGTATCAACGCCATTTCCAACCAGCATCGTCTTGATCCCGCCGCCCGCTATGACCGAGCCTGCTCCCGTGAGGCTGCCCGTTGTGAAGAACGTCCCGATGTTGGCATTGCTTTCAACGTGCCCGCTCGTATTTCCTGCCGTGTAGAACAGGCCGATATCATTGGCCATTACCGAACCGGCGGAATTCCCCGCCACGTAGAAGGTCTTGAGCGTCCCGCCGACATCCAGATCGCCAGTGACATTGCCCTTCACGTAGAACAGGTCCGTCGCGCCCGTCGTCGTCACATTCCCGCTGACTGGGCCGTTGGCGTAGAACGTGGCGATGCTCCCCGCGCTGACATTGCCGTCAAGCGTCCCAGCGCCCTTGTAGCCGGTGTAGATCAGTCCTGCTTTTCCGCTTAGGACGATGTCTCCGCTGAATCCGCCGCCGGTGATGAACGTGCCAAGATCCCTGGCGATAACATCACCGGGCATGGAGTCGCCTGCGCCGTAGACGATGACCGTGCCGATGCTCTGGCCTGGGGAGTAAAGTCCCGCGCCTTCGGGGATTGTCATTACGCCGGGAACCTCAAGCGCCCCATCGGGCAGGCCCGTTATGTGTGACTTCGCTATCGCCGTGCCAATCCCGCTCTTTGCAGCCAGGAAGCTGATGTCGCCCGTACCAAGTCGCTGATCCACGAAGACGCCAAGCTTGCCGTCCACAACAAGCCCCAGCGACGAGAAGTCCGCCGGCTGCCAGGTCGTGCCGTTCTTGACCCTCGCGTTTGCCAGGACGATCACGCCGTTGGGAGTGCCGATGATGAGCAGGTCGTTGCCAGGATCGTAGGGGTTGTACTTCGTTCCGTCCGTCTCGTCGTAATCGCCGTTGATCGCTATCCCGGCATCCGGGCCGTCAACGTCGTAGATGTAGACCGAACCTGCACTGGTAGCCACCTTGCCGAGCAGCACATATGAGCGTTCAACCGTTACAGATACTGTGCCAACATCGCTCAGCGGCTCAAGGTCGGCAACCGTGAACGTGAATGTATCCGTCCCCACGTATCCAGGACTCGGGGTGTAGGTAACCATGTTGCCGACAATGCTGACTGTCCCGTTTGTTGGACCAGTCCCAATCGCGTAGGTCAGATCGCCTGGGGTGTTGTCTACGTCTGTCGCGCTCAACGGAATGTCAACCGCAATTCCCTCGCGAGTAGTCGCAGCGCCGTCCTGCGCAACCGGGGCGTCATTGATCGGATTGATGGTGATGCTGACCGTGGCGATGTCGCTATCCACTCGGAAATCGTTGGTCTGGAACGTGAAGCTGTCCGCGCCGGCAAAATTTGTGTTCGGCGTGTAAAGGACCTCGGAGCCGTTTTCGACACCAGTGACTTCAATGGTTCCGTGCGCAGGACCGCCAACAACGCTGTAAAGTAGCGCGTCGCCATCGGCATCAGCGCCGGTGAGTGTTATTGTCACCCTGTTGTCTTCTCCAACCGTGATGCTCTGGTCGTCAGCCGTCGGCGCGGCATTCACGGTAACCGTCGCCGTCGCCGGGGTCGGATCAGTTATGCCGCTGTTGTCGGTCACGGTGAGCGTTACGGTGTAGACCCCGGGATCCGGCAGAGCTAGTGCGCCGGGATCCTCGACGCTGAACATCTGGCTGAAGCCGCCCGGGCCAGTGACTGTCCACGCCCAGCCCTCGACCGCGCCGTCCGGATCGGCGCCGCTCCCTCGCAGGTCAATCGTGTCGCCGGGATTAATTACGAGTCCGTCGCCTGGCGAATCAATGGTTCCGTCCGGCGGCTGACCTGCCACGCCATAGAAGTCAACGACGGACGGCGTCGGATCAACGTTGCCGGCGGCGTCCGTCACGGTGAGCGTGGCCTGATAGTGGTTCTCGGACGGAACGACCCAGACGCCGGGGTCCTCCACACTGAACGTCGCTACGGTAGCGCCGGTATCGGCGTTCACGATCTGCCAATAGAAGGACAGCGGCAGTTGCGCATCGGGATCGGCGCCGGTTCCGTTGAAGGAGACCGCCGAGCCGACCTGGACGTTCGCCCCGTCAGCCGGCGTATCGATCATGCCATCCGGCGGCTCGCCGAGTTGTACGATAACGGTTGCCACCGCGGGGTCAGGATCCGCAAGGCCTTCATCGTCGGTCACGGTCAACGTAATCGTGTATACCCCCGCAGTATTCAGCGCCAGGACGCCGGGGGCTTCCCCGGTGAAGGAATGGTTTTCGGGACCAGAGATAGTCCAATTCCACGCGACAACCTCGCCGTCGGGATCTGTCCACGAGCTTTGAAGGTTGATCGCGCTGCCAACGAGAATAACCAGGCCATCCATTGGCGAATCTATGACGCCGTCGGGCGACTCGCCGGGGACATCAACGGTCGTCCACGCCTCTGCCGTCGGAGTCTTCGACTCGACAAGGCCGACGTTGTCAACGGAGACGCAGTAGAACGAGTAGTAATGCCCGTCTGCGCCGGCGTAGGTGGCCGACGCGTCGTTCGTATCATCGAGCCAAAGCTCGAACGGACCACGGTCCACTGCCACGAAGACATCATAAGAACGAACGCCTGAACCTACATCGCTGCCGGTCCATGAGACCTCGAAACTTGCCGTAGTCGTGGTCTCGGGGAGAACGCTGACAATTCCTATGGGCGCATCAGCGTCAATAGTATTCAGGCATTCCTTGGCAGGGTCAGTGCCTAGGCTGGGATCGTGTGGATCAACTTGGTTGGTGGTAATCGTGTCTCCGAAATCGAACGTGATCGCTGCAACATTGCGTATCTCCGTCCCGGTCGGCAATTCGTCCTTGGGACGTATGACATAACCCATGAAGCCTTGGCCGCGGCCCGTGCCGTCCTCCTGTGGAAGAAAGCCGAATTCCACGCTCGGCGGCAGGTCGGTTGCGGGGTCAATGGAAATGAAATTCGCGTAGACTTCCCTGGTATCCGGCCAGTAGCCAATCTCGATCTCCACGCGGATGTCTTGGCCGTTATAATTCATAAGTATGGTTGTTTCGAAATGTCGGCTACCCTCAGGGATGCTTACAAACCTGTCCCCAAAACCGACCTCCGTGAGTTCCAGCGTGTCGGGGTCAAGGTCGGCGTCAATGATGTCGCGGATGGCGACAAATTGAGCGGGTGCAAGGGCTTCAGCTTCGTTTTCGAAACCGATCCGGTAGGCGAAAAGGCTTCCAGCGGTAACATAACCGGCTTCGCCATTACCCATTGGGCCGATTTTGAAGTTTGGGTCACCGGGAGGAGTAGGCGGAACCGGATTAGCCGGATTAGGAGGCGGAGGCGGAGGGGGAGGTTGCGGGGGCGGGGGCGGGGGATCATCTGGATCGGGGGGAGGATCGCATAGATTTCCATTCGTGCCTGGCCGCATCCCAACCACTCGACAAATGAACCTTCCGCTGGGATCCAACTGGTTCACGGGATCGTTCGCCGTGAAGCTGTAGGCGTCGCCAGGGACATGGACCGGATCGGGACTTGTGAATATCCCGAACCGCGGCTCATAATATCGCGCACGAACGAAGGTCAGACCATTGGCCTCTGCCGATAGGCCCCATTGCCCCTGGAACTGAAACCGGTTAGCGACGGTTTCGTTGTTCAGCAGCATCTGCCCAAATGGATCGTAGGCATATTCGCTGACGATCGTGCCCACCGAGTCGGTCATCTCGCTGCAATTACCCAGTTGATCAAACGTATAAAAGAAGGCGTTATCGGCGTCGTCCACCTGAGAGATCAAACCCAGTCCGTAGTTATACCTTGCGACCAAACGCCCGTCGGAGGCGTATTCGGCCACAGTGTCTCCCCATCCGGCCGGATCAACAACAAAGCGGGTCGTATCTCCCCCGTGCGTGACAGCGATACGGTTACCCAACGCGTCATATTCGTATGACCAGTCGCCTTCAGGACCGGAGGATGCAACCAGGCGATTCTCCGCGTCATACGTGAAGATCGTTGTTCCCGACGTTGATGTCTGTCTTACGAGGTTACCGTCGGCGTCATATTCCAGTAACGTGTCCCCGGCCTGGGTATATTGGTCAAGGTTGTTGGAAGCGTAGTCACTTGACACCCCGTTGATGATCGTTCTGACACGGTTGCCAAGGGCATCATACGCGTAACTTAACTCTTGATCGGGCAGTATGCCGTCGGCTGAGTCGAACAGGGCGTACACGAGTCGCCCGACGGCGTCATAGTTGTAACTCCATGTCCCGTTCTCGGTGGTCATGGAGGCTACACGCCCGTTTATGTCATAAGAGTAGCTGAAGTTGGACAGACTTGTATCATCGGGGGCGTAATTGGTGATGGCGGAGACTATGCCCCGCTCATCCCGTTGAATGTTGGAACTAACGCCGTTTTCATATTCGATCCCGATCAGCCGTCCTGCCTCATCATACTGATAGGCGGCCAGGACGCTCCCGCCGCTTTCAGTTATCGTCTCAAGCCGTCCGGCGGCGTCATAACCGTAATCAAGCCGGTAACCGGTCTGATCTGCGCAAGACAAGCGTCTTCCCACTGCGTCATACGTGAATTCCAGGTAACGGTCGTCCGGATAACTGATCCGTGCAAGGTTCCCATGGTCATAGGTGTATGTGACTGTAACGCCGGCGTTTGCGGCCGAAATGAGACGACCGAAATCATCGTAGGCTAGACTTACGTCAATGTCACCGTCGCTGTCCAGGTCCTTGCTCGTCAACCTGCCGTCGGAATTATATGAGTAGGCGACCGTGGTGCCACGCTTGTTGGTCCAAGTCAGCCGGTTGCCATGCTCATCGTAGGTGAACAGTTCTGAGCCGGCGTCGGGATGAATGATCTTCACCAGGTTGCCGCGCGCGTCATATTCGTAACGAAGCCCCGCGCCTGAGGAGATCGCCTCCGAAAGAACACTCCGATAGTCCCCCCACTGGATGCCAATCGGTTCCCCGAGGGGATCAACTATCTCGGTATTATTGCCCAGATTATCGAAACTGCGAAGAACGGCAGTCCCGTCTGGCTGCGTCTGGCGCACGGCGTGCCCAGCACTGTCGTATTGGTTGATATTAGTCAATCCCTGGTAAGGCTCCACAATCACAGGCAGACCGCGGTAGTCAATCTCATACCGTGAGAAGTGGCCGGTTGCGTCGGTGATTCGCACAATTCCTGTGGAGCTGTAGCTGTATGTCAGTTTCTCTGCTTCCCCGTCGCGGAAGGTCTCCCGCAGCAGGCCGCTATCGTAATACGTGAAGTAGCGATGCCGACCGTCGGCGAATTCGACCTGAGTCATTGCGTGTTCCCGCGCAGCGCCTTCGCCGCTTGAATAAGAATATCGCGTCGTCTGCCCGCGAACATCTGTTACTGAGACGAGGTGTCCGCCTGAGTCATATGTATACGAGGTGTCCAGCCCGTAAGGGCAAGTCACCCGGTCTATCAGTCCTTCACCGTTGTAGTAGATTTTGACGTTTCGACCAGCCGAATGCGTCAGGCTTGTCAGAAGGTTGCCGTCGTAGCCGGCAGTTATCCGGTTGCCGTTCAGATCCTGGACGTATTCGACCTTGCCATCAGCAAGGAAGGAGTAGATCAAGCCGTCCGGCTCCTGCATTTGATAGCTTTCGCCGACCCGCTGAACTTCTGCGTGATCCCCAAGGACTGAGATGTAACCTCCGCGCGCGTCGGGTTGGAACGTGCGACTGGTTCCAGCCGGAGCGTGGAACACCAGCGTTCCGTCCAGCGACTTTTCCAGCGACATCTCCCAGGAATGAGTCCAACCGCGGCCGAGGGTACCAGCGTCGAAACGCGCATCAACCGTTCCGCCGAAGATGCGCGTAAAGCTCAGGGGAAGACCGGGAAGATCAACTTCGAAGTCGGTCTCTTCGCTAGCGTCTGGTAACTCCTGCATGAAACCAACCGCCTGAGCAAGCTCAAAACCAAAGAGCTTGCTAACGTCAGTCACACGCTCTCCCAGTCCCCAGAGATAGGCCGCGTTCTCGTCCAGCATCGTAACGTAGTCGCCATAGGTATCGCCGATCTGGGCGCGGATATTGGACCAAATCACATCCGCCGCAGCGGCGTCAATACCGGGCATGGGTGTCTCCGCCTTCCATGTTTCCCAGTCAATAGGATCGCTGTTAGTGGCGTCATACTTGCCCAGCGTGAAATATATGGGCGGGTAGCTCATTTCCCATGGTTGCTGCCAGCCGGCGTAGTAGATCGGGACGCGTCTTGCCTCGCCGGGCTGCAAAATGCCTGGCTCATTGCCACCGGCCAGGAGTTGGACCGAGTTGCTAAATCCCGCCGGCATGCCGCTAGTCCAAAAGCCCACGCTCAATAAAGATGAGTCCAGCGTCAGGATCGGCGCATACCTTCCGTTCTGCTGGGCGCTCACCGACAGAAGTGGCGCCGGCATGGCTATGTCGCCAGTGTTTAAATATTCCAAATAGATCGTTGCTATCTGGTGATAACCTACGGCGGAAGGTAGGATCAAGTCGGTTTTCAATGCCGTCTCTCCCCCCTGCGTGATTGTTATCGCGTCGGGCAGTTCTGCCGTCTGCCCGTCCTCTCTGACGCGGACCGAATAGCTGCCTGGAGTTATCCCTTCCTGAAATGCCGCCAGGATATTGTCCGACGAATAGAGCACCGTGTTGACCGCGGGGATGATCTCCGCACTACCGGAAACCAGTTCGACAATGGTAGAGTCGTCAAAACCCAGACCGTAAAGTGACATGTAGAGCGGGCCTGCGTTGCCGGATGTGCCGGGGCTGGCATCCAGCAGGCTAAGCTCCTCGACGAGCGCTCCCGTGATGGAAACGTTGACATCGGCTGAAAGCGACTCACCGAAAAGCATGACGATCCACTGACCGGGAGTCGCTTCAGGAACGACAACCCGTTGGTCAACGGAGGCGTCACCTGCCCCCCGATAGTCGAAGGAGCTGGAGGTCGGGGAAGAGATGCGGCTCATATAAAGCTCGATTGATCCGTCGCCTGTTCCATCCACCGTCACCGTTATCGGCTTGCCAGCGTGCGAGGCCGGGATGTTGAAGAGATAATAGAGTTCATCCCCTTGTCCCAGGATTTCATGCCGCGTTACGCCCGGTTCCAGCGCAGGGACGCCTACTACGATCCTATCCTGTTCGACCTCGCCCTGGTCTGTCTCGACCACTGCCAGTATCGGGACGGTTCTGTCAATCAGCTCTGCGCAATCAAGGACTGCCAGCCAGCCGTCTGAACCGTCGGTGTCAATGACGGACGGTTCCCCGGCATCGGCAGCGCCGTTGTTATTGGCGTCTGCGAAGAACTGCACAGTTACGGCACGACCCGCCGGCGTTCGCAGTGCGGCGGATACCGTGAGACTGCCATCTCCGGGCCAGCGAGCGCCATCCCCCGGGGATTGAATGCGGATAAACAGGCTGGGATGGACATTAATAAATACGCCCATGGTATTGGCGTAATGGTTCGCCACAACGACGTCCATCCAGCCGTCCAAGTTCAGGTCAGCGATGACGGCAGAATCGGTCCCGGCGGACGCAGCGGTGACAATGCGAGGTTGGAACGTCCCATCCCCATTTCCCAGTAGCACGCTGAAAGTGTTACCGACCCCTTCCGTAACGACTAGGTCCTTTGTGCCGTCCCTGTCAACATCCCCTGACGCAAGCGAGACCGGCCCGCTTCCTACCTGGTAGTTCTGCCGAGGTTGAAAGCTACCGTCGCCATTATTAAGAAACACGGAGATCGTGTCCCATGGCTCCGTCTCAACGCCGGAGTTGGTTACTACAAGATCGGCGTCGCCGTCAGCGTCAAGATCATCGGGAAGGGCAAACCAGGGTGAGTGATCCACGGCGAGTATCAGACGATCCTGGAACGTCCCATCCCCGTTGCCCATGAGGATGCTTACGGTAACATCATCCCTTTCCGGCACGACTATGTCCGTTTTTGAGTCTCCATTGAAGTCCGCGCAAGACACATCGTAAGGCAGTCTGCCTACCGGTATCGAGTTTTTTGGCCCGAAAGTCCCGTCGCCGTTGCCCAGGAAGACACTGATCGAGTCCCCGGCGCTGTCGCTGCGGACGATATCCAGGTTGTCGTCCGCGTTGAAGTCGGCTGCCCGGATGCCGCCGCCGCCCGCCCCTGCAGGGAGGTTAATCGGAGACTGGAACGTCCCGTCCCCATTACCCAGCAACACGGCGGCAAAATCATTGCAGTCGGTGGCGATATCCGCATGGCCGTCCTCGTTGAAGTCGGCGGAAATGATCGCCCATTGCGATCCGCCTGCGGGATACACGTGGCGTGTCTGGAAGGTTCCATCCCCGTTGCCAACCAGCACGCTGACGTTATTCTCGGTCGTGGAAGCGACAGCCGCATCCAGTCGCCCGTCCTCATTGAAATCGCTGGCGCAGACGGCTGCGGGAAACGCGCCAACGTCATAGTTGCGTGGCGTCCCGAACAGCGCGTCCAGCAGGACGCGGGACTCTAAAAACTCGATTGACTGAATGGACTTTCGCGCCGATCTGGTTTTACGAGTCATTGTTTCAGCATCCTTGTAACAAATCGTTGTCTGTCGAACATAACAGCCCGGAAGAGGCACTCTGCCACCGAAATGCCAAACGTCGAATGATAATCAGGATATTACGCGGCACGAAATAATCAAGACCTAAACAGGAATGTCGTGCTATACGACACAAGCGCATCAGAACGTGTGAAGGAATGGCATTGCGGGTCGCGTCATATTGGCTGCGTTGCGATTCGGTCAGAAATCGCGCGACAGGATCGAAGTATTTCGATACGTTGTGTCCATCGGGCTCATTGCCTTGCGATCAAGCTCCTTTGCTCGTCTGTGATGCCTTTTCTGACCCGCTTGCGGCACGCAGTCGGCCACTGCAAGCGGTGCGTCAAGCCTCCGCCCTCTGTCGCCCTTTCCAACAAAGCGCATCCACTGCTTTATGTTGTAGGTCAGGCGCGCCCAGACGCATTCGCAATGCGCCTTGGCCAGACCGCGAACGTGAAACTGTCTCAACCCCAGCTTGTCGATTAATGTTTAGCTCAACATTACTTGACGACATGGGCCTAAAGCAGCTTCCGAAACGCTCGGGAGAGTATCTCTTCGAAGTCATAATGAGACGATACGAGAACCGTTCCACGATGATGACGTCCAATCGCCCCATCGAGGAATGGGGCAAGCTCATCGGCGACGTGCCGTCGGCAACCGCGATCCTGGACCGCTTTCTGCACCATGCGGAGGTAATCGCTTTCGAGGGCAGGAGCTACAGGCTCAAGGACCGGGCGACGAACAAGCAGGCAGCAACCGCATAACGCTCAGGAGCGCTTTGGCGCTTGCGGTAGAGATCAAAAAGTGCATAATCAGGTAAGCCTAAACCCCTAAACAAGTGGCTGGTTTTGAAACGCTCGGTGACACATCTCCGATGCGATGGCAGAGAAGGAACTCCCTCCATCCCTGGCAGCATCGCTATTTTCAATCTCCGCACCCCGTGGCGCTGAAGCACGGCAAGTTTTGCTGCAAGTCGTAATAGTTTCTTGTCGCAACGCTAGTCCTTGCAAATAGATACGACATTACACACACGGATTATTAATCCGTAGGCCGAGGGTTCGAGTCCCTCCGCCCTCACCAGCTTATACGCGCGCAAAACCCCGCTTTCTCTGCGATATGCGCTATCGGTGGGCCAAACGGGATTTTCAAGGTTCCAAGCGAATTTGTTTCAATTTGTTTCAGTTCGTAACAGGAAGACTCCCCCGTACAAAAAAAACGAGCCAAAACTCGGATTGTCAAGACCGCTGGCGGGGTCGAAGGAGGGGACTTCCTGACGGGTGGAAGAAGGGAGCGAAGCTGACTGCGCCCAGTCTCTACTGAATGGTCAAGCGCCTTGGTCGCGATGTTGGGATCAAGGTGCCCCCCCACGCTCTCAGGCATTCCCCCATAACGGAAGCCTGACGCCTCGCGCAGGCAAACGGAATTGACTTCGAGGAGGTAACGGATTTTTCCCGCCACGCCAGTGTGAGCACTTTGATGATTTATAGGGATCAACAACGGGACGTCCAGTGGCAATTGGCCAGTATGGTCGCGGAACCCTACGGCGTCTTCCCCCTATTCGCGCGCGCTTTTACCCGATTCCCGCTTCTCTGAAAGCGTCCTGAAGGTCCAGTATCAGTTCCGAAATTTCCTGATACCGCGCGTCAGGTTCCTTGGAGAGGCATTTATCTATTATCAGCCTAAGAATGGCCGAGGCCTCATCCGGCGGCTCCCCCAGGGGGGCGGGAACTCCGCGCCTGACGTTCTCAAGCATCTCATCCACCGAATCAGCCGAGAACGGCAGAGTTCCGGAATGGGCGGCGTAAAGTGTTGCGCCCAATGCGTAAATATCCGAGCGCGCATCCGGTCGCGCCTCGGCGCTCAGCAGTTCCGGAGCGGCATAGGCAAGGTAGGCAATCCCGCGCGAGGACTTGAAACGCGCCACCGGACCGTCCCCCGCAACCGGCCCCTCAAGCCCCAGCCCGGCCACCTTCACAAGACCGGAATTCCCAATCGTGACAAACTCCGGGAGCAGGTCGCCGTGCGCCCCGCCCTTCTGATGGATGTAGTCCAGCGCCGACGCGACCTGCGCCGCGACGGGCAGGATCGCCTCGCAGTCAAGCGGTCCGCGCGACTCCATCGCGTCGGAAAGAGCGATCCCCTGCATATCCTCCATGACCACGCAATCCCGCTCCCCTGAGTCCATCACGTCAATAATGAGATGCAGGTTCGGGTGAACCAATTCTTTAAGGGATTTTACCTTCTCCAGGAATGCGCCGGCGGCCCCGGCGTCCTCCGCCAGTTTCTCACCCACCGCCTGGATGAGAACCTCACGCCGCGTCTCGGAGTGTCGGGCGGCATATCGCGGGCCGATGCACGTCCCCGGCCTTGCCGCAATCGGGCGGTAAGGTCCGAAGGAACCGAGTTGGGCTGCGGAATCGGCGGATTCCGACCCTTCAAATGTCGGTGGGAAAAGAGTCGGCGAGCGCCGGTCCGTCCCTTCCGGCTCGGTGAAGTCGGGGGCGCACTTTGGACACACGTGCCCCAGCGAAATGACCTTCGCCCGCCCGCTCTGAACGTCCGATTGTAAAATGCGTCTGTCGCACTTCACGCACTTGAGCGCCGCCCGTTGCCCGGCGGAAGCAGACGACACAGTAGTTGCCCCCGTTGCGGCATCTGCGATGAGCCTGCACTTGGTGGATCCGATAACGACCTGGTCACCGACCTGGATTATCCGCTCGTCAATCTTCTCGCCGTTGACGATCGTCCCATTCGCGCTGCTCAGGTCAGTAATCCGGCAGCGACCGCCCGTGTTCTCTATCTGGCAATGGATGCGGGAGGACGTTGTGTCCGGAATGCATATGTCGTTGTCCTCTCCGCGTCCGACGGTAATGCTCTTGCCCACGGGAAGTGGGTAGGTCCTGCCCTGGCCTGGTCCGCTGAGGAAGAGGATGCGAAGTCCCATTGTCGCGCCGCCGCAAAGTCAAAGATTCAGGAAACGACAATGCGGCATGAAACGCCGCGCATTCGCCATTCCTGCTGGACAAGATTATAGCATCCGCCCGGCAACTCCCTCAACCGAACATTGTATTCTCGCACAGTTGCGACCAACCGATCCACTATACATGACTCCGCGTTTCCTTGTTCAATTCCCCACCAGAACTGCCGGATAATAACCACTCTAGCGATTGCCGGGAATTGCCCGCTCTGGTAACCTTCCCGTCGGCGTTGAGGTTGAATTTCAGCCAAATCACAGCCGCTGCGCGGAGGCATTAAATGCTGCACAAAATTGCGATCATCATCGCTCTGGCCGCGATGTTCCAGGCGGGCGGCAGCTCCGCCGCGGATCAGTCCGGAATCGAAGGAGAACAAACCGTGGAAGTCCAATCTGTCGGCGACGGCATATGGCGTCTGAGATTCGGCGTTCCGGAGAAGATCACCCCAGTTAGCCTGCGGGATTCGTCCGTGAAGTCGGACGCGCTGACCCGACTGCCCAAATGCGAAACGATGCCGTTCAGCCCTGCGGACGTCAAGTTCCGCGCAATGGACCGCGGCTGCGTCATCGAACTGCCCATGTTCGCCGGCGAGCAGGTCTACGGCTTCGGATTGAACCTGAAGGTCATGAACCCTACTGGAACGAGGAAAACCGTCAGGGTGAGCGACAATCAGGACGGCGACCTGGGCGATTCTCACGCGCCCGTCCCCTTCTACCTGTCGAACCTCGGTTACGGCGTTTTCATTGATTCCGCGAGGTACGTCAGCTTCTATTCCGGCAACCTTGCGGAGAAGCCGTCCTCGCCCCCGAAGCACACGAAGGCCGACGGGAAGGTTGCCACAGCCATTACCGAGCTTTACAGCAAGCTGGAGCGGGGCACGGGGAAAATGGAAATTGAAGTGCCGACCGCCGCCGGCGTTGACGTCTACGTCTTCGCCGGCCCGACCATGCGGGAGGCAGCGCAGAGATTCAACCTGTTCTCCGGCGGCGGATATCTGCCCCCCCTATGGGGGTTGGGCATGCTTTATCGTGGCTACGGACGCTACAACGCCGAACAAGTCCTGAAACTTGCCGAGGATTTCCGCGAAAACCACATCCCGTGCGACGTGTTCGGGCTTGAGCCGGGCTGGCAGACTCAGACCTACTCATGCTCTTACGTCTGGAGCGGCGAGCGTTGGCCGGACCCCGCCGGCTTCCTGGCGCGGATGAAGGAAATGGGCTATGAACTGAACCTCTGGGAACACGCATTCGTCCACCCAACGTCGCCCATCTATGAAGCGATGATGCCTCACGCGGGAAGCCATATCGTCTGGAAAGGTCTTGTTCCTGATTTCTCAACCGCCGAGGCGAAGCGCATCTTCGCGGATTATCATGAGGAGAATTTCGTCAAGAAAGGCGTGACCGGCTTCAAACTGGACGAGTGCGACCATCAACCGCTCTCCAGCAAGCCGTGGTCCTTCCCGGAACTGGCGAGTTTTCCCTCCGGCGCGGACGGGGAGCAGATGCACTGTCTCATCGGCGTCCTCTACCAGAGAGTTCTAGCCGACATCTTCAGGCGCAACGGACTCAGGACGTTCGGCCAGGTGCGGGCGTCTCACGCACTGGCCGCCCCTCTGCCCTTCGTTCTTTACAGCGATCATTACGACCACAGGGACTATGTGCGCGGGTTGACGACCTGCGGTTTCGGCGGCGTCCTCTGGCAACCGGAGGTCCGAAGCTGCGACTCCATCGAGGAACTCTACCGGCGAATCCAGACATGCGTATTCTCCCCTCAGGCGGTCGTCAACGCGTGGTTCCTCGCCCTGCCCCCGTGGCGTCAGATCAACACGGAAAAGAACTGCCGGGGAGAACTCCTGCCGAATCACGAGGAGGTGCAGAATGCGTGCCGTGAGTTGTTCCGGCTCCGCATGAGCCTTGTTCCTTATCTCTATTCGGCATATGCGCGTTACTGCTACGAAGGCGTTCCGCCGGTCAGGGCCATTGTCATGGACTACCCCGGCGACACCGGCACGTTCTATCTCGACAACGAATATATGCTCGGCGACTCCCTGCTTGTCGCCCCCCTCTTTGCAGGACAGAAGAAACGCGAGGTCTACCTTCCCGAAGGCGACTGGCATTGCTTCCTGAGCGGCAAGCGATTCCCCGGAAAACAGAAGCGCGCGATCGAGGCCCCGCCGGAGCAAATCCCAGTCTTCGTCAAATCGGGCAGCCTGATCCCGCTTGCGAAACCGGTCGAACACATCAAGCTGGACACCTGTTTTGAGATTACAGTAAAGGCGTTCGGAGATGACTGCGCGGACTTCGTCCTTTACGAGGACGACGGTGTGACGACTGAGTTTGAGAAAGGAAAACAGAATCGCGTGACGCTCTCCTGGAATCCCGCGGGCGGAGGCAATGTCAGGCGGGAAGGCGGATACGACGGAGTCCGCTACAAGGTCGTCGCTTGGGAGAAGACCGGCGAATAGTCCGGAACGTCGCGCCGAATGAGATGCCGTTCAGTCTATTATGCGCATCTCATTCCGACGCGGCGCAATGGAATCGGAGGCTGTCTACGGCGCGACCTTCTTCATCAGAATCGGGCTTCCGGGCTTGAAAACCGGATCGGTCAGCACATCTTCCGAATCAGAGAACAGGTTGATCCAGCGCCCCGGGATGGCCAGCGGCGCGTCAGACTCCGTCTCCGAGAAGACCTGCCCCGTAATGAACGGCCCGCGCTCCAGCAGCATGTAATTCGCCTCCCGCCATTCAACCTCCGGGGCGGCCATTGCCGTCATAGCGCGAACGGTTCGTAGGCATTCCTGAGAACCTGCCCGGCTCTCGGCCCAATCCGCCGCCGGCTTGCGGATCACATGTGCCCAACCCTTGCCGACCTTCATTGCCCCGACTTCCTCGTCTCCCACCCCCAGCGCCTTCATCAGCGCCTGGACGGGTGTCTGCGCCGTCTTCCCGCCGTCGTTCCACCATTCCGGAACGGAGAAGTAGGGATGGTAGTCGCGTCCGACGTAGATCAACCCGCCGCCGTTGTTGACCCACCTGACAAGCGCGTCCTGGAATTCGCGCGAGGGCGGCAACTGGAAATCATAACTGAGCATTATTACTTTATATTGGTCAAGGAATCCGTCCCCGGCGACGAATTCCGCCTGGACGGGGCGGACCATGATGCCGTGCTTGATCAGCGGCAGAGCCTGCCCGTAGAACTCGTCAAGGTGCGGCGTGCTCCCTGCCGGCTCGCCGCGCATGAACATCGCCGTGTCGGAGAAAATGACTCCGATTCCGGGATCGGGGCTGCGCCACTTGAAACATCCCGGAGAATCGTCCGGCATCTCCCGGAACGCCTGGAAAATGCGGGCAAGCTCCTTGCGATAAGCGTCCGGGATCATGATTTTCTCATCGGTCTTCGGCCCGGCCTTGTAGGGATGGTTGTATATGCGGTCCGGCCAGGGCAGAACCTCGTAGCGATTGATCTCGGGACAGAGCAGGCTGGCCGCCACGGTGCGCTCCCAATTGTCGCGGTAGTCGTTCCAGTCGCGGTCCGGATTGTCCTCGACCGGATCATGCAGGAGCCAGACCTCCTTGCCGGGTATGCGATCCATGTTTGCCACGATGCCGTATTCCAGGATGCCGTTCTCGAAACTGCGCTCCGCTACTACGCCCTCGTATTTGATCGGACTCCGCGCGGTCCCCGTCCAGGCCTGGGCGATTATGCCGTCGCAGGCGGGCAGGCTCATCATGCTCGCCTCGGGGCTGACTATGCGCCAGCAGGTGTAATTGACGAGGCTGTGGGTGGCGACGACGCACTTGATGCTCTTCCCGTTTGCGGCAGCGGCCTTTTTCCCGGCGCTCATGGTGACGTCCAGAGCGCGCCAGTAAAGCTCATACATCAGCTTCGCGGCCTTCCAGCGGGTGACGGGGTCGCTGTCCGGCGCGCGCCACGGCTCGCCGTACTTCGCCTCCCACTCCTTCTTGAACGTATCGCTGTAGCCGGAATGGGACCAGAACTCCGGCTCCTCCATGATCAGGTATTCCGGCTGGACCTTGCCGACGGCGAACTCGACCCGCTCGGCTAGGTACTTGTTGTAGCCCATCGAGGGAGCCATGTAATAGACGGTCCCTCCGTGGCCAACCTCCTCGCCCTTCTTGTTTTTCTGAATGTCCTCGCGGTGGCAGACGCCGTCGTATCGCCCCTCGTACCAATCCTGGTATCCGCCCCAGGCGACGCCCGTCATGATGCCGATGCGGTAGCCGGCCTTGCGCCAGGACGCCGCGCGTTCGACTATGCCGTCGTCAACGCCGTAGCACATGGCCATGTCCGCGGGCGGCGCCCAACGGACGTCATGCGGAGCCCAGGACTGAAAACTCGTTTTCGGGGGGGCGTCTTGCGCCATGGAAATCCTCCCACAGAGCGAAATCATCACCAATGTCGTCAGAAGACTCGGTCGGTACGCTTTCATTGTCTATGCGCCTTACGGATTAAAAGATGTTGATCGGAACTCCAAGGCTGATCAGTTGATGGCGTTACGAGTCTGATGTCTAACACCGCGTATGTGAACATCACTTTTCCTTACTAAAATGGACTCTCAAAAAGTATGATAAGATGCGATACATGAATCTGCTCATTGTCATTATTTGTTATCGAAAAGAGTTGGGCCAGTTGTCTGAACTGAATCATGAGCTTGCTTCTTTGGGTAAAAAACCCCTATGACCACCCACGTCGTTGGATGTGCCAGGAGTGTTCCAACGTAGAAATGAATATCCTTATCTGGGCCACACAGATCGTTCAGGAACTTGTCCCGAACCTTACGGGACGCCTCTTCGTGTGAATCTCCCGCATCCACCATTTTCCAGAAAAGTGCACCTACCTCCCAATCCTCAATCATCATACGATGGTTACCATTGCATCGTGGATCGTCACACTCAAATTGATATTGGAACTTGAAGGGTACCTTACGCGGGGGGCTGAGAGTCTTCTGACGATATTCAAATAGCCGTTGCTGATTCAGTGCGTTGAGAAACTTCGGCGACCATTCCGGATTGCATGGAGAAATAACCAAACCGTTCACCTTCTTCGGCTTGAAAATACCAAGTGACGTCCGATCTTTCTGCTGCAGATCGGAAAGCTCCTCTATAGATCGCGTCTTTTTTTGCATTACATACTTGGCACGTTCTGCCCAAGTTCCTCCATCTGTCGAGAGTGGTTCGCCCAAAATACGAATCGAGTCGCTGTCTGGCCGATAGCTTTCCTTCCGCACATCGCGACCTATGTGTTTCACAGCAGATACTTCGATCCACTGGTATTTCCTGTATTTTTTCGCACAGTCAAGGTCTCGGAAGTTGATCGGGTACAGCCGGATGAAATCACCGGTCTCTGTTACTCCTGCGGTACAAACTAATTCATCATACTTCTTCGACGGAATGGGATATGTCTTGACAGTGATCAAGACCTTCATTCTCTCTCCTCCATTCGACGAGATCATATGTGCTTCACTTCCAGTCCTGTCCGCCGGGAAACAGCATCTGCCAAACGGCCCCGATGACAACAATTCACATCCTTCTCCACACACAGAAGTGTGGACGGTGATTCTTGCATCAACGTCCCCACCATATCAATCTCAGTATCCAGGCTTGGTAGCATCTCGACCGCATATTTCTGCAGGAGCGACTGATAGGATTCAAAGTCCGTCAGGTGAGTCCTATACTGTTTCGGAATACCGAGCCTGGGGATGTGGTCATAGTCAAGCCCAAGCTTCGCGGCGATCTCAGTTAGCTGCTTCTTTGAAAATCCATAACAACGGGACATAGGATTGTTCCGTACGTCTATGATCCTCTTGATCCCCTTCCTCAGAAGATGGTCGAAGAACGCGTCGACCGATTTCCCTTCGTAGCCTACCGTATAGACTGCCAACTGAGTTGTCGGACTAGTGGCAACTGAAGTATCTGTCCTAATGCCTGTCAACTCGCTTCTCGTTGCGTACCAGGGATAGCGGTGATACACGTCCTCCACAAGCACCATCTGGCTCTTCCCACCGTGGCGACGTACAACTTTGTCCACCGATTCACTGAACACGGAGGGTAGTTCATCAATCTTCTTTTCCGTTAGGTAAGCAGTATGCTTGCACAGCGAAACCTGCTCCGCGTCAAGAATGACGTATCCGTCTCGGCTCAGGTTAGTAAGATCGCGATACAGAGCAAAAGAAAAGGGACCATACATGTATGGAACGAAATCGTAGAAGGACCTCTCGCCCTTCATCGCCGTCTCGTGACGCAACAAGAACATCAGCTTAACGAAGACCATTCGCGAAATTGGCTTGTTCGTGATCGCTAGGAGTGCAAGTATTGTCTTTTGACGTGTCAACAAGGCCATTCATCCAAGAAATGTTCACCGCTACGTAAAGAAATGCGCATCGACGCAGTCGAACAGCTAAAACACATTATACACTGGGGTAACTGATCGGCAACAAAACATGAGTCTACATTTCATTCCGCTACGTGGCTACGATGAAGCATAATATAAGAAGCGTCGGTTTCCAGTGCGCGTCCGTGCGGCAGGGACAGCTTTACCGTCTGGAGAATTATAACATGCAGTCAAGATTCGGCGCGCTGCTCGGCGCAAGGATGCTCCCCCTCGTCGCAATCGGGATTATAGTCGCCCTGATCTTGGGCAAACTTCTCATCCCGACCGACGAATCAAGGGTAAAGAAATCCCTCATGGGATTCATTCACTGCGTCGAGGATAATGACGCCGAAATGATGATGGCCTACATATCGGATAATTACGACGACGGCGACTATCTCAGGGGCGACCTGAAACGAATCCTTGACGAGCTTATGGACGAGGTCGGCCCGCTCAGGATCAGCCTCTCGGAGGTCCGCGTGGACGTTGACGGCGACGAGGCGTCCGTCGTCTTCTCCGCGCGTGGAACAACACAGGAGGAGGGACACGAATATTATGGCCTCCTGCGCTCGGCCTGGCGCATGACCTTCCGGCGGGAGAACAGGATGTGGCACATCACGTCAATCGCGCCTATCAGGGTCGCTAATATCAATGCCGACAGTCTGAAGGAGCTTTACGAAAGGCACAGATAGAACGCGCATGGCCAAGACTGCTGATGAACGCTGATAAACACATGTATAAATTGGATGAAACGCGACGCCGGTGTCGGCATGTCCTGAAGAATAGAAACGGGCCTGCCCTAAACGGATTTACCACAGGTGGAATGGACCGCCAATTCGGGATAGAATAAGCCTGAGACGAGCCAAAGAGGGCAGGGCATGGGATTAAGGAGTCAGCAATGGATTACCGGGCGGCAGTAAGAAGCGGATTGTTGTTCGGATTTCTGACGGGGATGCTCATGGCATGCATGGCCTTCCCGGGGGTTTTTTATTGCACTCATCAGAGCGAGAAGGAATACCATGCCGAACAGGAGAAGTCGGAAGCAAAACCGAATAGACTAATAGAATCACTCTACGAAGCGCTTGGCGCTATTTCCAAAGTGCCGAGTTTCCTGGAAGGGCCTATATATATTGTTACTCTTATCCCGCTGCTCCTAGTTGGTCCGCGCGCCGTCCGCAGGTCGAATCCGGGGATTGACACCGCGAAAGGCGGACTCATTGTCGGGGCGTGGGCCGGGCTTGTGGCGGGGAACGTGATCTTTCTCATGGTTGGTGCTGTGGCATTGTCGTGTGCAACTGGGCCTATTTGTTTTATAGCAGACCTGCATGAGCTTACGAAGCCGGAGCCGAAGACAATTACCGGCCTGGAATTCTCGCACATCCTGGCACAGCGCGTCATGGGTGTTTTCAAAGGGACATACCTTGGAATATCAATGTTTCTGGGCGGAGGCGCGTTTCTCGGCGGGATAGGCGGGGCGGTTTTCGCCAAAGCGCGGCATATGATCCGCGCTCGCCGCGCCAGGAAGACAGCAATTGCAGAAGCGCCGCCCGGTTTCCAGTGCGTGAAATAGATATCTGGCGATATCATAGACAATTCGCCAATTGAAGCGCGCCGGATTCGCTCGTTTCATGCAATCTGCGGTTATCGGCGTCTATCTATGTTTCCTCTTTCCGAAATAACTGCTTTCAGCAAAAACAGCCGGGCAGCAGTGGTCTCGGGTTGCAGATGTGCGAAACTGAAGTTCACTTTCGGGGGGAAGCCGCCGCGATGATGTCGTGAATCAGCCCTCCCGGAGAACATGCGGCGCTTATGTCCTGGCCGGCGAATGATAACGGGTAGCTCCAGACGACCATGTGGTCGTAGTAGTCATGCCCGTGGCACGTGCCGCCGGTCTTGGAGTTGAGGCCGCATGGCTGCGACCAGGGCATCGCATGAGGGCCTCTGAAGATCGTGTCCAGCATCCCTTTGGCGGCTCTCTCCCCGTCCTCCCGCTTGCCCAGGTAGATGAACGCCATCGCCGCCGTCGCGTTGCACTGGGTAAATATGTCCCTTGACCAGCACGTATCCGGTATCCCGGAGCCGCCGCCCTCGACACAAAGCGTTCCGTCCGGGTAGACCGCGTCAACCATGCCGTAAGGCGAGGCCGGGATGTTCAACCTGGCTATGCTTTCAAGCGCCTTCTGCATCCTGTCATTCGGCAACGGATCGGCAAGACCCAGTACGCGCGTGCACCACACGCAACTGAGTTGCGCCGCGAAGCAGGCGTCGTTGCGCCGTCCGGACGACGTCTCGTTGTAGACGCGGTAATAGTCGCCGGTCCAGAGCTTTTCTTCGAAACTCTTCTGCCCCTGGCTGAGTTTCCCGGACCATTCTTCCGCCTGAGCCTTGTCGTCCGCCAGTTCCGCCATCTTCACGCCGCAGACGAGCGTAGCCAGCCCCTTGCCGGACGTATAGCTGCTCGCTCCATGCCATGCCCAGTTGTCCAGCGGATTGTTAGCCGGAAATGTCTCGCCCTCGATGTTATGCGCATGATCCTCAACCAGCCCGTCTCCATCCTTGTCCAGAGACATCATGAAGGCGATGGAATCGCGCGCGGAATCCCAGAAGTCCTTCAGGAACTCTCTGTCGCCGGTTCGCAGGTAATAACGGTAGATCATTTGCGCGTACTCCCCAGCGCCGCACGTGTGCTGGCAGTGATAGCGAGGATCGCGTATGCCGAATGCCAGGCCGAGACAGAACGGCGGCTCGCCCCCGCGAAGTTGGAAAGATCGTATCGCCTTCAGCGTCGTCAACTCCAATTCGGGGAAGAACAGCAGCGCCGGCCAGTGTCCGAAGAATCGGCATGGCATCGTCTCTGTGATGGAGCAGGTGGAAAAGCTCTCGTTGACCAGGAACAGCCCCTCCTCTCCCCACCAATCGTCAGGCCGCGTCCTGGCCAGCCAAAGCGAGTTCTTGGTCAGCGCATATGGCGCATTCACCAGCGCCTCCTTGAGCCAGCCGGGCAGGTCCGCGCCGTAGATCACGCTCTGCCATGCCAGAATGCGCTTCAGCCAGTCGGCATGACTCTTTGCAGCGTGTCCGGCTACCGACTTGGCGTCAGCAAAGCGCGTCGCGTAGATATGCTTCTCCACCCGCCCCGAGCTGTCCCGCAGATAAGGTTGATGCCATGCAAGAATGAAGCGGATCGTCGCGCTTTCTCCCGGTTTCAATTCGCGCCTGGCAATGGCGCCGGCAACTCCCCCTTCCGTGGATACAGAACCGTCCTCAACCAATATGGCAAACGTGTGGCGCACCCAGGCGGGCAAATGTTCTATCGGACGATGGCTCACCTGAACGCCTGACCACTTCTCGATGGAAAACGGCTCCGCGTCGCCGGACGGGAAGCCTCCCGGGGAGAAGGCCAGGCAGACCGATTGATCACTTTGAGACGCATTCATAACATGGGCTTCGAATATGGCTGCAGGCGTGTTTGACTCCATCGCGTCACCCGGAATGAACGGGCTGAAGGCGCGCAACTCCAGACTTACCGGCGCGTCAAGTTCATAACAGACGTCCGCCACCGGGAAATGGCCAAAATACCTGACTGCCCCGACATCGCCTGCCCCGTCCCTGGGTGTCGCTATGACCAGACGTTTGCCGGCGACTTCCATGGACAGAAACGGTTGATTGAGACTGATCGGCGCTGGGAAACGGTTGAAGATCGAACACTTTCCCAGCCGACCGTCCGTGTCAACACAGACGTAACCGGTGCCGACCCCGCCCAGCGGCATGCCTCCCTGTTCAAGCGCCCCCGCCGGATAGACGGTTCCGGGGACAGATTCGGTCAACCCGGCAACCCGTATGACTTGAAGACTGTGAGGATCGGCCGGGGAGTCAAACAACATGCCTCCGGCCAGACTGAAACCGGTCAGAGTAAGCGGAAGAATGCAGGCAAACATGAGGGAAGGCCTCCAACTGCCGCAAAGATATGTGTTGCAAGCTCATCGCGAGAAAGCATATTCGACTCTTGGTTATGTAAAGTCAAGATGTCGTGATGCGGATTGACATGTCAATATAATCGAACTTCGTGCAGGCCATTAGACCTTCGATTGCATGGGAATAGCGCCCCTTTTCCAAAGCAGTTACATCAACAAAAAGACTTTGGCTTATGCGAGGGGCATACCAGGCCGAAACAGACAAAGTGTAAAAATCTCAGATTCATGTCCTGTCATCACAGAAGCGGCTGATCCAATAGCGCGGCTCGCGATGTAAATGCGCAACGGCTACTACAACGATGGAGTCAGAATCATGCCCATAGATCAGACCGTAGGGAAAACGATTGACCAACGCCCTACGCAATCCAGGTTCTATCTCCAAACATGAATCAGGGAAGCTGTTGACGCGACGAATCACACGGTCCACTTCATCAAGAAACTCATAGCCCAGACCACCCGACTGGCTCTCATACCAGACAAAGGCGTCGTCTAATTCTTGTCGTGCTATCGAGAGAAAAAAGACATTCATGTGCGTCGGTACTTCGTCATAATCTCAGCGTAGGAAATATGATTAACGCGACCTTCCCGATACTCCCTCCATCGCGAGCGCGACTCCTCCGCCCATATCCGGTCAATCTCCGGGTCGGGACGGTCCAAGTCGTTCAGTATACTGTCAACAATCGCCAGCTTCTCGACGTCCGACAGCGTCTTGATCTTCTCAAAAACTTCCTGAGCCGGAGTTTTCATCTCTCGCTCCTTTCGTCGTTGGTAGTTTATCCTGCAACCTGTTCATTGTCGAGCCGGCTTTCTGTGCGGATTTATGCACTGTAACTGTCCCGTTTGAACAATCATGCATCCATGTTATCATGGGTCAGGATCAAGTGGTTGGCGCTTACATTAATCCCGGCGGGATGAGGCCGGATTTTGATCCCGGATGCGCCTGAGACATAAAATCCGTAACGGAAAGGGGGGACGAACAACATGTCCCACAGAATAACTACAGCCATCCTGGGCGTCTGCGTGCAGCTTTCTCTCGTTGTCCCGGACGTCCTTCTAGCAGCCACTGAAGACCTTGGCAAAGGATTCCTCCACCACGGCGTTGCCACGCCGATCAGCAACCATCGCGGAACCGTCGCCGCCGCTGACGGTCAGGGCCGGAATATCGTCCTTTCCTGGCTGATGGATCATCGCGGATGCTACGAGCTTCTCCTGATAGATGTCGAAGCCGGAAAGGCCGAGGAATACCCGATTCCATTCCCGTCAGGCGGAGACTGCCCCTACGCATCAATCCTTTCCACCGGAAACAAGTTCTATACGCATTTCAACAGCTACTTCACCGAGTTCGATCCGGCCAAACGCGCCTTCACCTTCTTCCAGAAAACCGCGCCGCAGATGGCGATGAGCATGACCGAGGACGACAACGGCGTCATCTGGTCGGCAACCTACCCCGCAAGCGGAGTGGTTTCTTTCAACCCCAAAACGCAGGAATTGAAGGATTACGGCCACGTCTACGCGCAGAACTGGGCGCAATACCCCCGTTCCATCGCCGCCGATGACGCAGGCTGGATTTACTTCGGCGACGGCAGCACCGCGGGCCAGATCATCATCCTCGATCCCATAACAGGAAAGGCAACCCCCGTCGCGCCGGACGACCAGCGCGACCACGGCTACGGCGTCGTCTATCGCCGCAACGACGGCAAGGTCTACGGAACGCCCTTCACGGAGACTAAAGACAAGTGGTATGTATTCCACAAGGGCGAGGCAACCCTTATCGGAGCGCATGCCCAAACCGATGCGAAGCCCATCATTACCAGCCATCAGGGACTGTTCCACCAGAACTTCCCGGACGGCAGGCGCATGAAGGACCTTGACCTGGTTGAGCGCGTCCTGATTGTGGAGGATCCTAAGGCCGGAACGTCCCAGACGATCAAGTTCGATTATAAAAGCGAGGGCGCGCACATCATGGGCGTGGCGACCGCCCCTGACGGCACGATATGCGGCGGAACGGCCTTCCCGATGCGTTTCTTCTGCTACAACCCGAAAACAGACTCATGGATCAACCGCGCAAGCTACGGGCAATGGAACACCGTCGGACGCCAGGGCGACCGCTTCTACGCTGGCGGATACGGCGGCGGATTCCTTCTGGAATGGGACCCGGCCAAACCCTGGGTCGCAACCGAATCGGGCAAGCCGGAATGCAACCCGCTCTTTCTGGCCCAGTCCGCCCCGACTATCAATCGCCCGCACAAGCTGCTGACGCATCCCGACGGCAGGACGCTCGTAGTCGCCGGCACTCCGGGTTACGGACTGACCGGCGGCGGTCTGATGTTCTGGGACAGGGAAACGAAGCAAAGCGTCATTCTGACGGACAAGGAAGTCATCCCCGATCAGTCCACTGTCAGCCTTGTAGCGCTGCCGAACGGCAAACTGCTGGGCGGCACAACCACTCATCCCGGCACGGGCGGCGAGCAGAAGGTCAAAGAAGCCGAGATGTACATCATGGACATGGCGTCAAAGAAGATCGAATGGCGTCAGGTCGTCTTCCCCGGCGCCGGGGAATACACGGACATGCGCTCCGGCGCGAAGGGCCTGATATTCGGCTTCACGAACGGCAAGCGCTTCTTTGTCTTCGATCCCGTTCAGAAGAAAGTCGTTCATGAGCAGGCTACCGACGCTGAATTCGGTCCAACGGCCTATCAGCAAGGCCCTCGCGTCCTGCTTGCCGATCCGAAAACGGGCAACATGTATGCCCTGTTCTCCGGATGCATCGCCCGCATTGACCAGGAATCCTTCAAAATCGTAAAAGTTGCTGATTCGCCGGTTCCAATAAACTATGGCGGCGACGTTCTTGAAGGCCGCATCTACTTCGCAAGCGGTTCGCACGTCTACAGCTTCAAGATTCCGGATTAACCGCATAGCGCGCTAAGGAGATGGCGCATGAACAAAGACGCAAAAGTGAAGAGGGTTCTGACGGCGCTCAATCACGCCGAACCGGATCGCGTGCCGGTCGGAGAATTCTTCTGGACCAGCTTCCTCAAGCGGGCCAAGTCCGAACTGGCCGGGGGCGGGGACTTCAATCCCTACGCGCACTGGGACCTGGACATGATCGTCGTTACCCCAAACATGGACCCGCATATCTCCGGCATCAGGATTCTCGAGGATTCCGGTGATAGAAAACTGGTCAAGACCGGGTTCGAAGCGACGATCGAGCTTCGCTCCGGCTGCCCGATGCCCATCTTCCGCGATTTCTCCACCAAAACGTTCGAGCAGATGGAGAGCTTCGTCTTCGACGATCCGGCGGACGCGCGGCGATTCGCGTCGTGCATTGACGACCAGATAAATTCCGTCGGCGACGCGCTGAATCTCGGCTATCCGTCCTATGCTGAGCGCGTCGAGGCATGCGCGAAGGATTTCTGCGTATTCGGCAGCGTCTGCGAGCCGAACGAGATGATCTGGCGCATGATCGGAACGGAAAACCTGTTTATTAAAATCGGCGAGGAGCCGGGGCGCGTGGCGGCCTTCATCGAGCGGCTGGGCGATTTCCTGGTGGGTATAACAAAGGCGCAGATAAAGGCGGGAAATGGGCGCTTGAGCGGATTGTACATCTGGGGCGACATTGCCTACGACGGCGGGATGTTCTTCTCCCCGTCGTTCTGGCGCAGCGTCTATAAACCCCAACTGCGGCGAATCTGCGACGCTGCGCATGAAGCCGGATTGAAGACCATCTACCACGGCTGTGGAAACGCCTCGGCGGTGCTCGACGACCTGATTGAAGCGGGAATTGACGCCCTGAATCCCATCGAGGCAAAGGCCGGCTTGGACGTGGTCGCGCTGAAAAGAAAATACGGAAAACGGCTCGCGTTCAACGGAAACATGGACGTGAGAGTCCTCGCGACGAATGATCGCGCGAAGGTCCGCCGCGAAGTGATGCGCAAACTGAACGCCGCGAAGGGCGGCGGATACATTCTCCAGTCGGATCACTCGATCCCGGACAACGTTGATCCGGCGACCTACGACTACATAATACGGCTGGTCCGGGAATTCGGACGGTATCCCCTGGATCTCGGCGAATTTGATGAAGACATCTCAGGCGGGAGGTAAGGCATGAAACGCTACGGCATGGTTCTCAAGGTCAGACCGGAGAAGCTCGAAGAATACAAGCGCCTGCACGCCGCCGTGTGGCCGGACGTGCTCAAGATGATCGCCAAATGCAACATCAGGAACTACTCCATCTATCACAAGGACGGCTTCCTGTTCAGCTATTTCGAGTACATCGGCAAGGACTTCGACGCCGACATGAAGAAGATGGCCGCCGATCCGACCACTCAAAAATGGTGGGAAGTCTGCAAACCATGCCAGGAACCGCTGAAAACCCGCAAAGAGGGCGAATGGTGGGCGGATATGGAGGAAGTCTTCCACTGCGACTGACGTAATGAGCGTGGTCACGCAGACGGGTATGGTTCCATTCCCCGACAGGTCGTTGTCTGCGTCTACAGTTCTCCCTTTAAATTCGCAGTCTTAGCCGCTTGCGGCGTCTGATGGTATCCTCGGGTGCAACCCGTGGAACCGACTGCCCCGTGACCCACAAGCCCGCGGAACGGGCGCTTGAAAAACTGCCGGCCGCTGATCGTCTCTGCCGGGACTTGGCATGTATTTGATGCCGTCAGCCCCATCGAGGCGGCTGGCAGGTCCGATACGATAGGCCACCTGAACGATATTGCCATCCGTGTGCGGTGGGAGATATACTGGAACATTGTGAGGGATGAGATCGTCGGAGACGACGAGGCGGCAAGGATGCGCCGTGGAGGCCGGAGGAGAGCGCACGGGCACTAATCTTACGTTTCTTGCTGATTTCTGCGGGTAGGCAAACGGTGAAGGCAAAGTCGCACTACGAGGATGGTAGTATGCCCTGGGAAGGGGATTCCCTGGGATACTTGGTCTTGCCCTGGTTCAGAACGTGTGTGCTTCTCTGGACTCGGTCTAGAACCAGTTTCCGGAATCTGTCCGGTTCATGCGGTTTGCTTCGCCCAGCCCTATTCGTGGTCTTCATTGGGTTGTTCGCAGCGCTTGTCGCCAATTTACTGTTCATCTGGAGCGCATGTGAATATGCCGACGGAAGCCTTGAGCGCATGGTCCCCTTCCTGAGATTGGCTTCGGTCAGGTTGATGCGAAGTCTGTTATGGGCTTCCGTCGCGCCATTGTGCGTGGCGGCGCTGTGTCATCTCTCCGGTAAAATGTTCTGTGTGCCGATGGGGTCTTTCCGAATGTCCTTCCGAGCGACTGCTTACGCGATGGGCGCGGTCGTCCCTCTGGTGCTGATCCCGTTCATTGGAACCTGGGTGGCAACGTTTTCATTTGCGGGTCTGCTTGTTGTCGGATTTTCCGAATGCCACAGATGTGGAATCCGTTCAGCTGCATTCTCAACCTCTATACTTCTTTGTGGCGGGAGCTTGGTGACGGCCATTTTGCGGATTCTTGCCGCCGTTCTCATGTAGATGACCGAAAAAAAGACACCCACTTTTCGGACGACCGTGGAAGTTGTTATTGCATACGCCTTCCTCACAATGGCACTTACATATCCGGGGCCGCTGAAACTGATGAGTGTCTTCATGTGCGGGAAAGACGATGGATTTGTCTTCGTCTGGAATCTCTGGTGGGTCAAGGAAGCGCTGGTCACGCACCACGTCAGTCCGTTCTTTACTCATTTGCTTTGGTACCCTCATGGGACTCCGCTCTATCTTCATCCGCTAAGCGTTATCAATTGTCTGCTTTCGGTGCCTCTGCAGCTAGTCTTTGGGCTTCCCGCAGCCTACAATGTCATCATCCTGCACACGTTCTTCGTTGCCGCATTAGGCGCCTTCTGGCTCTCGTATGAGATAACGAGAAGCCGGTCAGGTGCTTTCCTGGCGGGTATCGTATACGCGTTTTCTCCCTACCATTTCTCGGTTGCTCAATGCCAGATAAACACTGCTTCAATCCATTGGCTGCCGTTCTATGCTTTATTCCTGCTGAAGGTGAGGAATGGTGGAGGTGCGAGGGATTCTTTCCTTGCCGGCCTGTTCCTTGTGCTCACAGCGCTTTCATGCTGGTACTACTTCGTCTTTGCTTTGGCCTTCACCATTCTCTTCGTCGGCTACCATTGCCTCTCACCGGCAGGGGATGTAAGCCTTCGTGTGATGCTGCGGCGATTGATCCCAGCCTTTGCGGTCACCGCTGTCATATTGGGGCCGCTGATTGCCAGGACCTGGTTGGAGGCTCATACGGGGCATTACCCGAAAGGCCACAACTCATATAAGTTCTCGGCCGACGCGGTGAGTTATCTCACACCGAATTTCTACTCGATATACAGTCCCCTATTCTCGGATGTCGGCTTGCGCTTCAGCGGGGGGGCGGGAGGCAACGGGGCATGGCCCGGCATGGCAGTGCTCGCGCTTTCCGGTCTGGCCGTGTGGAAGCGTCCGAAGGCGGCAGGTTTCTGGACCCTCTCTCTGATCGTCTTTCTCTCGTTGTCGCTGGGGCCTGTTCTGAAGATCATGAACACCAGCAGTCTGCCCATCTTCCTGCCCTATCGCTGGGTCGAGAGACTGGTACCAGGCATGGATATGACCGGCAATCCGATGCGTTTCGCGCTGATGGTCTTCTTCAGTCTTTCGGTACTCGTCGGCATTGGCGCGTCCCATATCGCGGACAAGGTGCCATCATCCCGTCGTTCCGGGCTTGTTACGCTTTCGCTCGCAATGATTATCAGTCTTTCGTATCTACCCCGTCCGTTTACCCAGGAATCGCCGTCAGTAGTTCCCGATTCCATTCGTGAGGTGCTGGCGATCGTGCGCGCCGACAGTCGCGAGGGCGCAATTCTCAACTGCCCCTCGGAAGCCTACTCGAGCATGCCAATGTACTTGCAGACGATACACTGCAAACCGATCATTGCGGAGGGCTACCTGGCCCGTCCGAGGCTTGACCTTCGCAATGGTCTCGCGGCTTCGCCGAACGTCGAGGCGTTAACAAAGAACGACCTAAGGAATGTGAGGATTGACCGCAGGCAACTACTCGCCGAGCTGGGTGCAAGAAGGATTCTATACCTTGTTACGCTCACCCGCGACCACAGACGGCTCATCGAGGACCAAGTCGGCATGAACCCACTGTGCACAGCCGGGGAAATGGCTGTCTATGAAGTGGAGATGGGGAAAGAAAAGATATCGGACTGAAAAGCCGCTTACACCGGATGGCATCAACCATACAGTTGTATGGTGTGCGAAACCGCAAGACCAAAGGTCTGAGGTTTTACACACGCGCATGGACTACTTCGGCAATTTCCAGAACGTCCCCATGAGGCACGTCTTCTCCCCCGGCTTGTCAATCTGGTAATAGATCGCCAGGATGGTCTCGTCATCCTTCTGGATTGACGCCGGATAACCAAGATCGCCGTTGGCCGCGTCGTCCCGGATGAGGATTTCGTTCTTGTAATCCCACGTCCTGCCGCCGTCGGAACTGACGCAGGCGCGCTGCCCGAACGCCGCGTGGCGCAGCCGGCGGCGAATGGCAGAGAAAGCATCAGGCCGGTCTGGAGGATCCTTCGCATGATCTTCTCCGGAATCATGAACGGTTTTTTCAGAACGCATCGCAGCGATTGCGAATGTAGAATGATATCTGCCAACGGGGGCGGGATTCCACCCGCTCCGGCGAATAGGGGTAAATGAAATGATCAAGAAGTTGTTGCGTTGTTGCGCGCCCGCCGCGGCGGTTACGCTAATTCTTGTAGTTTGCGGAGCATGCCTTAGAGACAAACGGACGGATGACATGCCGGAGATAATGGAAGGGACGTATTATGTTGACGACGCCGGGGGGGATGACGCGCGATCCGGCCTGTCGCCCGCCGAATCGTGGCAGACGCTGCAGAAGGTCAACTCGGCGGAACTCAAGCCGGGGGATCGAGTCCTTTTCAGGCGCGGCGGACAGTGGCGCGGGCAACTATTCCCGCGGTCGGGGAGCGATTCCGCGCCGGTTTCCTACGGCGCATACGGCAAAGGGCCGAAGCCGCTCCTGCGCGGTTCGACTTCCATGAATTCGCCGGACGACTGGGCGCTGGAAAGCCCCGGCGTGTGGTCAACAAAACCCGCCGAATATCGCGACATTGGGATAGTTGCGGACCTCTCCGCCATAAAATGGAATCTTTATGTCGAAGGCGGGGCGGAGGCATCTCTTTCCGGTCCGGCTTCGGGCGATCAGAAGGCAGAATGGACCGCGCGCTGCCGGAAGCGAGGAGCGGAGCGCCATCACGTGCAGTTCTATACCGACGGCGTCATCCGCATACAGGCCGGCGATTCGCTGAGATTTGATTTCTCGGCCCGGTGCGACAAGCCGTTCGCCATGAAGAATATAATCATCATGCAACCGCGCTCGCCCTGGAGCGATTACGCCTCGCTCTCTGTCGCTCGCCCGGCGGATGTCGGCTCGGAATGGAAGGCATACACGGTCCGGTTCAAGTGCGGACGGACGGCGGAAGACGGGCGCTTGTGCATTTTTCTGGGCGGCGCGATTCCGGACGAGTCAACATTTCAATTCCGCCCGGGCGCGCTTGTAAAGGAGGAATGCCTGCGCGGATACCTGCTTGGCGCAGACGTTGGAAATATCATCTTCGACGGCGGCGCGACGTGCGGCGTCAAGAAATGGAAGGTCGAAGACCTTCAGAAGGATGGCGACTACTTCTTTGATCCCGCGATGCGCTGCGTAAAACTGCGTTGCGAGAGCAATCCCGCAGGAGCGCACAAGAGCATCGAGCTTGCGCTCAACAAGCACGTGATTGACCAGTCAGGGCGGCATCATGTCGCATATGAAGGTCTCGACGTCAGATACGGCGCGGCGCACGGATTCGGGGGCGGTGATACGCGCAACATCACGATACGCGACTGCGATCTCTCTTACATAGGCGGCGGACACCAGTTCACCACTGCCGACGGCAGGCCGGTGCGATTCGGGAACGCGATTGAGTTCTGGGGCAACGCCCGAGACAGCATTGTTGAAGGCTGTCGCATATGGGAGGTCTATGACGCCGCGCTGACCAATCAGGCGAGCGGGCGCGGAACCGTCCAGACCAATATAATATATCGTAACAATATGATATGGAACAGCGAATACTCATTCGAATACTGGAACCGCCCCGAGGATTCGATAACGGAGAACATTGTTTTCGAGGACAACGTCTGTGTTGACGCCGGATTCGGATGGGGGCACGAGCAGCGTCCCGACCCGAACGGGCGTCACCTGATGTTCTACCAGAATCCGGCGCAGACGCGGGGCGTGGTCGTCCGGCGTAACGTCTTCTGCAACAGCCGCCACAGCGGTCTTCGGATGGAGAACGACTGGCTGACGGGGCTGGCTATGGATCACAATCTCTGGTTCGAGGAGTCCGGGCCGCTGTTCCTCTACATGGGGAAGAACTACGCGGCTGAGGATTTCGACGCTTTCCGAAAGACGACCGGGCAATGCGCGAACTGCGTCTTTGCAATGCCGAAGTTTGTGAACGCGCAGGAACGCGATTATCGCCTCGCGCCGGACAGCCCGAGGGCGTGGTAAGATTATGTGCTATAGTGCAAGGGACAATACTATCTCCGGGCCTCAGCGCGATAGATGATGATCGCGGAGCCGGGACTTGTCTCAGTCCTCGCTTCAATCCCATTTTCCATCAACTCGCCGCCTTTGACGATCTGCGCTTTGTCGGCGTCAATGTTCGTGACTTTATAGGCGGCCTCGGGATCAAGTCCGGATAGCTTGACTCTCAGGGAAGGCGCATCGCACTTCGCTCTGCGGAATGCCTGAACCATTCCGCTGCCGAGGTCCGGACGGTGATACTGCCAGGCGATCCAGGAATCCTCCGCGGGCGCGTAAGCGGTCAGGGGATAAAAATCCCCTTGGAAGAACTCGCGCAGGCCGCGATACTCGCGGATTCTCTCCGCCAGCGGCCCCCAGAATGCGGCGTCCGGATTGTAAAAATCGAAGGCCAGAGAGACGTTCGCTCCCATGCCGCTGCGGAAATCATATTTATCGGTTGTGACCGCGCCGAGGCCGTGACGCGGTAGCCAGAATGAGAGACCGTAGTTGATATTCTGCGCTCCGTTCGGCTCCCAGCAATAATCGGTGCGCCAGAGCGGCACGGTGCGCCGCATCATCTCGAAATCGAGCCTTCTGCCTCCGCTGGCGCAGTTGTCCATCAGCAGCCCCGGGCAGCGTTGCTCAAGCGTTTCAAAGTAGCAATAAAGGCCTTCTATATACTTGATTTCATTCATCCCCAGGCGATCCTCCGCCTCGCCGTTGCGCCAGTAATAGAGCGGGTGCATGTTGAAATCGTGCCGGTAAAGGTCAATGCTCGCGCTCTTGATGACGCCGGAGAAATAGTCAATGGCCCACTTCAAGGCGTCAGGGTTGCCGAGGTTGAGCAATCGCCAATCTTTTTGATACTTGATGGGATCGGGCAGATTGGACGGCGCGAGGAGCCATTCGGGACGCTCGCGGCGGAGTTGCGTTCCCGGCATGACGCGCTCAGGCTCAAACCAGATAAGGAACTTAAGCCCTCGCTTGTGGACGACCTCGGATACCGGCTCAAGCCCTCGCGGAAAACGCTTCGCGTCGGGGCTCCATGTGCCCATCCCCTCCGCAAAACCGCCTTCCGACCAGCCGGCGTCAATCCACCATGTATCCACGTCCAGCTTCTTGTCGGCCACGTTCGTCGCGCCGACGATCTGGTTCTCTGTCGTCACGTTGTTGAAGCCGATTGCCGCGCCGGATGCCGCAACGGGCAGTTCAATCGGCTTGCCGTCCGTTTTCGGCGTGCAGTGTTCGAGTATGAAGTTCCGCCATAGATTATGCCCCCGCATCCTTTCCCCGGAGTAGAACAGGAGGATGATCGCCGGCGTCCGGATGCTCTCGCCGGGGCGCAACTTGAGATGCGTCTGCTCCATGCCCGCCTTGAAACACATTTCCCCCTTTGCCTTGTACTCAAATGAAGCCGCCCACTGCCCGGACCAGCCTATTGCGGCCATGATCCCGCCGCCGGGCGAAGCCAGGTTGAAGTACGGCGCGACGCCGTCAGATGATCGCCCGCCGAATGGCGATAACGACAGGATTTCACCGGGACTGAAATACTTTTCCAGCGGGGCGAAATCGGTGGCCTCGCACTGGCTTCCCTTTGCGTAATGCAGGACGAAATCGCCGGATTCCGGTTTTGGCAGTTCAAGGTCGGCAGCCATTGCGTCGGCAATGATCGGCGTGTCGCGATCGCTTTTGTTCTCGAACGAGAGAACCCACTCGGCGGCGGGAAAATCCAGATAGGCGGTTACTTTGCACGTGAGGACAAGCTGAGCGGACGAATCCCTGAATACGATGGTCCGTTCATTGCGCCCCGACTCGTTTCTAGACTCGCCATCGCTGCGCGTCCAGCCGGATAAAACATCGCGGTATGATTTCCCGCCATACGTGAAGGAGAACGGCAGTTTCCCTATACCTGCCCCAAATGCCGTTTCCGCCCATGAACGGGCCTGACGCTGCTCGTCGCCCGTCTGGGCGGCGCCGAGAAGGTCGTGGCCGCCGAGCAAAACCAGGGGGAGCAATATTCTGCTGAAAGGCGTCAACATGCGATCTCCTTTTCTGCGCTTAAGTCCGGCATTATGATGACATCGCCGCGGGGAAACGGCTGCGCCACGGGACATCGTAATTGTACGCCCGGCGCGAAGGATATTTCAATCGCATGTCGCGCAAAGCTGGACACTGCTGATTTGCCACCCCGCCACGCGATGGATTATCATGTCCGCGCGCAGGCGACGACCAGATTGAGTCCAAGAGAAACAGGCAAGCATGAAGAACAATGAACCCGGCAGACGAAGCAGGACGGGCGGTTTCACGCGCCGCGAGTTTCTAAAGAAAACGGCGATGGCGGTGTCAACCGGCGCGGCGATGTCCGCCTGCTCATCATCTATTCCCCAAAAGGAGACCCCGGCGGATACTGCGCAGGCGCTGCCAGTCGCGCCAGCCCCGTCCGCTGCGGCCGGCGCGTCGGAGCCAATTTATCCTGATGACGCATACTCAAGACCTTTCGAGGATGTTCTTGTGACGTTCGAGACGGCGGACGGCTGCGCCCCGGCGGGCGACATCATGAACCGCGCCGCCCAATATCACGTCAATGAGCTTGAGCTTTCCAGCGCAGACGGCTCCGCTGCGACAATCTGGCGCATCCAACCAAATGGCGTCAGGCACGCAGTCATGGTCGTAGACGAGAGGATTCGCAGGAGGCCTGAAAAAATCTCCTTCTGCGTGAAGAACCTTTCAAAATGCGGCGTTCAGTTTGCAGTCGAAGTCCATGAACTGGGCTGGATTCCAAAGCGGGAGAATTGCGCCCTTCCCTGGCGGCTTGGCAAGAACCAGACAGTTGACGCCGGCATGGAAAAGACCCTCTCATTCTCATTCGCCGACGCGCAATGGCCGGAGCGCAAGATTCCGGAAAAGCCACGATTCCCCATCGGGGCAATAATAATAATAGTCGAGGGGCTGGAAGATAATGCGCCGCATATGTTGAGGCTTGGGCGTCTAACCATCCATTACCCGCCGCCTGCCGATCCCCGCGTTGCCGAATTGTCCTGCCCTCCCGTCATCACCGCATCACGGACGGCTATCTTCGGCGTGAGACTGGACGGCAATCCGGCTGCCGCGGAAACGCTGGACCTTGAAATACGAAGGGGCAACTGGATCGTCTGGCGAACCAGGTTGAACCCTACAGAACGCGAAAGGCTGCACTGGGGCAAGGCGGATGTCGAACGCGCGATTCCCTGGTTTCTGAGCGCCGGGGAGGCGACCGTCGGCCTCGCGGCGGACGGTTATCGCGTAGCCGGCCCGGAAGCGAAGACCGTCATAGAAAACGATATCAGTCCGGAATTGCCGACGGCTGAGCGAAAAGCTCACAACGGGCGGCCGACCTTCTTCCTGAACGGCAAACCGACGGGCTGGCAGGGCTACTCGTCCTACGATTACCAGCCGGGCAGCGTCGACGAGTTCGGAAGAAACGGCGCAAACGTCTTCTGTGTGCCCTGCTGCGCCGGCAAGCACGTGCATCACTGCGCGTCGGCGTCAAACTGGATCGCTCCAGACAGGTTCGACTTCGGCCAGATTGACGAACGTGTTTCATTCTCGCTCGACGCGAACCCGGACGGCATAATCTTCCTGCGCGTTTCGCTGGCGCTGCCGCCGTTCTGGACGCAGACCAACAAGGATGAGCTTGTCTGCGCATATACCGAAAAAGGCGTAATGATCTGGGAGGAGGGAGGCGCGACGCGCGTCGGCTCCCTGGCATCGGAAGTATGGCGAAGGGACCAGGAGCGCGCAGCGCGCGAGTTGATCCGCCATTGCCGCAAACAACCCTGGGCCTGTCGTCTGGCCGGCATCTGGATCACCGGCGAGGTTACCGAGGAATGGTTTGCGTGGGGGTGCAATGACGGCGTCTACTGCGATTACAGCAAACCTAACCGGCAGCAATTTGAGCGAGTTATTTCCGGCATGGGAATCCCGCGCCCGGCGGATTCCGTCATCCCCTCTCCCGAAGAGCGGAAGGCACCCGGCCTTGATATTTATCCTGACACGCCGTCAGGACGCGCCGCCGCGCTTTATAACGGGTATTACTCCGAATTGACCTCCGAAACTATCTGTCACTTCGCTCAAGTGGTGAAGGAGGAAACGGACGGACGCTGTCTGGTCGGCTGCTTCTGCGGATACGTGATTCAACTGGCCGGAGAGTCCCGACAGGCGACAAGCGGGAATTTCGCGCTTCGACGCCTGATTGACGATCCGAATGTTGATTTCCTTGCCGGAATCCCCCTTCATGATTTCAGAAATCTCACGCAAGGTTACAATCCGCACGTCTCCGCCACGGAAAGCATGCAGGCCGCCGGGAAGTTCTACTGTAACGAAAACGATCTCTTCTCCTGGTTGCACAACTTCATCTGGCACACGCTCTACGATGAAAAAGACCCGCGCCGCGGGGCGATCCTCATGCACAGGCGGGAATGCGCGTCCGACGCCGTTCGGGGGACCATGGCGCAAAAATTCTCTCTCGCAACGTCATGGCATCGTGACGATCGGCTTCAGGAGGACTTTGCGAGGCAGGCGCGGATTCTCTCCAACTCGATCAACCTTGACCGGACGCCCGTCGAGGAGATCGCCTTCGTCGTGGACGACACGAGTTTTGCGTGGACGCCGCCGGAGACCATGCTCCTGAATGCCACGCACAAGCGACTGCTTTACCACGCGGGCCGAACCGGAGCGCCGGTCGGCGTCTGGCTTTTCTCCGATCTGGATAAACTGCCGGACCGCGTCAAATTCGTGGTCGTCGCCCACGCCCCCGCAGCAAGGCGAACTGATGTTGCCAAACTCCAATCGTTGCTGGAGAAAGGCGGAAGGTGCGTTTTGGCCGTCGGCCCGGTCGGACTTGTTGACCCGGAAAAAGCGAGACGGGAGCCTTCCGCTCCGTCAGAAGCGCTTGGCCTGCCGATAAGAATCGCGGATGATCCGCTGCCAGGCGTGATGAAATTGCGATCAGACGGTTCAATCATTACCTCCATCCAACCTGTCCGACCGGGGGCGTATGCGGATTGCGACGGCCAGATCATCTACGAAAACGGCTTGACAGCCATGGCGACTCGCGAGCTTGCCGACGGCGGAAGGTTGGTCTGGTGCGGATTGCCCCCGCTCTCCACCTCGCTTCTTCGGAACTGGATTGAGGCAGCCGGAGTCCATTGCTACGCGCCGGCGGAATATTTTGTTCATGCCTCGCGGGCCATTGTTTCAATAACAGCGCCTTCCGAGGGTCCGGCAGCGCTTCGCTGGCCGCGGAAGGTTGAAGTCTGCGACCTTTTCGACGGATGGACCGGGCGCGGCGCGGAAATGACCTGTAACTTCGAAGCAGGTCAGACACGGCTTTTCGAGATACGATAAGTTGTCCTCGCGCTATGCTTATGATTGAGGCGGAACAGGTCGCAATGATGCGGATTGGCGGCGAGAATGGGCCTTGCGGCAATTGGGCAGATTCAGGAGCAGATGTTCCGGAAGGAGTCGTCTATGTCGGTCCTGTCGGATGCGGGAGGAGACTGATGCGCACACAACTGGCGATATCACAGTTCTGCACGATGTCGGATTCGTTGGCGACTGTGTTTGTTCTGGCTTTCGCGCTGACGCTACTTTCATGCTCCGGTTCCCAACCCAGGGATAAGGGAGTCAAGCGCCAGTCGGGGGCATCCGGAGCCGGCGCGGATACACGGATGGAGTTCTTCGTCGCCGTGGACGGCGACGATATGAATCCGGGCTATGAGGCGCTGCCCTTTGCGACGATTGAGCGCGCGCGCGATGCCATTCGGGAGAAGAAACGCAGTTCCGGCCTGCCCCCCGGGGGGGGGGTCGTCCTGCTGCGCGGCGGCGACCATGTTTGCGCGAAGACATTTGAACTGACCGCAGACGACTCAGGAACGCCGGATGCGCCCATTATCTGGCGCAGCTACGGAGAAGAGCGGGCGCGCATCCTCGGCGGAAGAGTCCTTTCGGGTTTTCAACCGGTCGCCGATCAAACAGCGCGCGCGCGGTTGGACGAAATCGCGCGGGACAAAGTAGTTGTGGTTGATCTGCGCGCCCACGGCATCCAGGACTTTGGAATGATCAAGTCGCGCGGTTTCGCAAGGCCGACGACTCCCGCACACGGCGAACTCTTCTTCAACGGGCGACCGATGACGCTGGCACAATGGCCGAATCCGGACGGATGGGAACACATCAAGGATTTTCCGAAAGGCGGGGGAGTTGACGACGGCCACGGCACGACAATGGGCGCTCTTGCCAACGGATTCTTTTATGACAGCGAAAGGCCCGAGCGATGGAAAAACACGGGCGACATCTGGATTCACGGCTACTGGGCTTACGACTGGGCGAACAGTTACGAGCGGATTGCCGAACTTGACGCAGCGCGCCGCTTCATAAGAACCGCCGAACCCTATGGCAACTATGGGTTCATCAGGAATCAGCGGATCTGCTTCATCAACATCCTCGAAGAACTCGACCAGCCCGGCGAGTGGTTTCTTGACGCACAGACCGGCCTGCTCTACTTCTGGCCCCCCGGCCCGATTGATTCCGGCGAGGTCCTGTTCTCACTCCTTGAACAACCCATAGTCAAGCTGACCGACGCAAGCCATGTAACAATCCAGGGCCTTATCTTTGAAGCAACACGCGGTAACGGGATTGAGATCTCCGGAGGCGCCGAATGTCGAATCGCGGGCTGTATCCTGCGCAACATCGGCAACGGGGCGATTTCAATAACCGGCGGGAAGAACCACGGCGTGACAAGTTGCGACATCTTCGACACCGGCGACGGCGGCGTTTCCCTCTCAGGCGGTGATCGGGAGACGCTTGCGACTGGCGGACACTTCGTTGAGAACTGCCATTTCCAGCGCCAGGGGCGCTGGTCGAAGTGCTACGTCCCCGCCATCTGTCTGAACGGCGTCGGACTTCGGGCGTCGCACAATCTCATTCACGACCATCCCCATGCGGCGATTCTCTTCGGCGGTAACGACCACCTGATCGAGTTCAACGATATCCACCACATTGCGCTTGAAACGGGCGACGTGGGGGCCATTTACGCCGGGCGGGACTACACAATTCGCGGCAACCGCATCATGTATAACTATATTCACGAGACTGGTGGCGTCGGGATGGGGTCCATGGGCGTATACATGGATGACTGCGTCAGCGGCACGGAGGTGTCCGGCAATGTGTTCTACAAGGCGCACTGGGCCATGTTTATCGGCGGCGGGCGGGACCATCGTGTCGAGAACAACCTTTTTGTGGATTGCGATCCGGCCGTGCGCGCCGATGCGCGCGGCTTGGACACAAGCCCGGTCTGGCGCAACATGGTTGATCAGACAATGCGGGAAAGACTGAAGTCTGTCCCCTCTGATCTTTACCGCGAGCGTTACCCGGCGATGAAGTCGCTTGACGCATACTATGGCCCGCCCGAAGGTCCGGCGATTGCAGGCGAGGCTTTCAAGGGTATCCCGCCGGAGGGCAACGTGATTGCGCGCAACATCTGCATCGGCAAATGGAAGGAAATTGCCTGGCATGCCGACGAGAAACTTTTTGACATCCGGGACAACTTCGTTACGGAAGACAGAAACCAGGTCGGGACTCCGGAGGACGGTTTCCGTCTGCCGACGGAATCGCCGGCATGGAAAACCGGTTTCGCGCCAATTCCATTCAAGAAGATAGGCTTGTATCAGGACAGCGACCGGGAACGCCTGCGGTTCTGGACTCAAACACAGGGGGAGCGTCCTGCCGGCGACGGCGCATTGGCGATGAAGGAATCACAGCCGTCCAGTCAATCGCAGGCGGATCGCTCAGCCCTCAGGATTATCGCAATGACGGTGACGCCGCACGTCATAGCCGAGACGATGCGCTATCTTCGCGCGCCCGAACCGGCAACGGGAGCGCGCGTGCAACTGTTCCTGAAGAACGATAAGGCCACTGACGGC
>Ga0116153_10000410_pt1 | contig 56613 bp, 65 predicted proteins | sample AD_UKC028_MetaG_FD_89896 | JGI IMG/M metagenome (GOLD analysis project Ga0116153, IMG submission 89896) | Active sludge microbial communities of municipal wastewater-treating anaerobic digesters from USA - AD_UKC028_MetaG | ecosystem: Engineered > Bioreactor > Anaerobic > Digestate | place: USA...
CGGGTGTGGCGGAACCTTGTGCATATCCGGCAAGGACCACCTCGAGCCGGATCTGTTCCTTGACCCCCTCCATGCCGTAGAGCCTCCTGTCGAGGATCTCCATGACGGATCGAACATCGAGGTTCTGTTCCCGGGCGACACCGTACGGAAGGGCAGTGACGGTCTCGAAGAGGGTCGCCTCTTTCTGCCCGTCGCTGCCTACGGAGGAGGCGAGGGTCCTGATCCCCTGCGCCACGTCCTGCCCCGCTTGGCCGAAATAGACAAGGAGCTTCGCGTACATGATAAGGAGCTTCCTCGCTTCTTCCCAGTAGCCCTTCTTCCCGGGCATGATGTCGGAGAAGCGCATCGCGGCCGCAACGAAGCGCCGCCTCTCCTCCATGGTCCCGAAGGACCTGAACTCCCATTTAAGGAGGGGCAGAACCTCGGAGAGGTCCACGTCATTGTCCACGGGGTCGCGCACGTCCCAAGCGGGGCTTCCCTCCTGCCTGTCCCTGCGCTCCTTATCGAGGCGGCGCCCCTTCGTGCCGAGAGTATCGAGGATGTTCCGGAGGTACTGGAGTTCGGCGGGACCAAAGGGGCCCGTGATATCCTCCTCCTTCTCGGCGACCCTGCGCTGGCGCTTCCTGTCCGCAAGGTCGGCCCTGAGGATCCCGATGGCGGCAAAGTACATCTCCAGGCTCTGCGCCATCTGACGAGGGGTGCGGCCAAAGCAGGACAGGAGCTTCAGGAATGCGACGGGGAAGTCCCCCTCCTGGTAGGAGACGCTGGCCACGTCCGCAGCGATGGCCGTGTCCACGAACCTCACCCGGTCGAAGGTGCTCTTGAGGGAACTGAACTCCCCCCGGATGTACTCGAGGAGGCCGGCGACGTTCACGCTCTCGTCGGGCATGAGGGTGTCCTTCATGAAGGTCCTGTCGGCCTTTCCCCGCTCCTGTGCTTCCTCTTTCTCCCCGGGGGTCATGTTCGCTGTGTCGGCGGTGTTCGCCACCATCCACAACGTCATCAGGTCACCCTTCGAAAACATGGACGTATCTCTCCCCATGACCGCCTCCTCCCTTGCATCCTCAACAATATGCTTGATTATCTATAATTACGGTCATATACTATAGTATTCACTTGTGCATAGTCAACTATGCTTATAATGACCAATATATTACATTAACGGTAATAGACAATGAAGGAGGGCGGTATGACGAAGCGGGGAAGGCCGGCGAGGAACCGGTACGACGTCCTGAGGATGCAGCGGGTCTACGGCCTGTTCCAGTCCGAAAAGGGCGACTGGCCCATCACCTACTACGACATGGGAAAGCGCCTGGTCAAGGCTTTCGGGATCACGGGCAGGGCGGTATCTCCGCACACTTGCCTCGCCATCGCCAGAAGGATGCGCTACGGTCTCTACGCACGGCCGGGACGGGAGTACATCAGTGCCCTGGCAAAGGCTCTTGCCGGACCGTACGCACATATCGACCACCCCCTGGGTGAGGACCTCATCCTTGCGAAGTTGAGAGCGGTGAGGAAGGGTGACGGAGTCGAGTACCTGAGCTCAACATATATGCAGAGGCTCTTCACGTCCCGGGACAGCTCTCATCCCTATTTCACGATTTTCACCTGGCTGGATGACGTTGACGTCGCCATCGATATCGCGGAGATCCTATTCCTTGATCCCGTACCCGAGACGATAGATGCCATCGCTGAGAGGATAGTCAGGCGGTCAGTACAGGACAGGAGCATGCAGGGATGGGAACTGCCGAGGTGGATCGGAGACTTTCTCCACGATGCCGGAAAGACGTCGGATATGGTATACGCCGCGTCCTCAATCGTTCTCGTCTACGCGTCGCTGAGGGAAAAAATCTTCAACGTGTCCAGGGCGGTAGAACTTGCAGGGTCGAATACGGAGGGATCACCCGAGGCCCCCGGGAGCCTGGAGCGTCATTTCGAGAAGTACCTCGAGATGCTCAAGGCGCAGGGCCTCCTGAAGGATTATAACGGGGAAGACGTACTCGAAATGGCGGAAACGGCGCGCAGGTCGGTGGGGAAGTAGGAACAACGACGAGTTTAGGCAAAGCTAGGCGTGCCCAGTAATAGCGCTTGTAGGGTTCAAGGAAGGTATGCAGGTAACAATGAGAGATCTAAGTCTGGTTCATTCTTCCGAGGCATGTTGCAGAATCAAAAAACCCTCCGGACCGTCATCCGGAGGGAGCCAAGCAGTGCTCGCCAGCTGCCTAGGCGTTTATCATTAATCTAGGTATTGCCGGTTCATTGTCAAGTGTGAGTTCTTTTTTATCGAATGCTGCCATAACATACTTAAGTTAGTAACTGAGGATAATTGCTATCATGAGGGAAGGGCGGTATCAAAGGCGCTGTTCTCGCTCTGTAGTCTGATCGCCAGACTCTTCATCACATTTGGAACGAGTGAAAACCTGATGGTATCGCCACCAGTTCGACAATCGATCGTGGTATGCATCGCCCATACCTCCTGGGTGATAATCGATGATTTCTGTCAAGTGTCACCAAAACTAGACCACTTTTTTCACCAATTTTAGTCCACCCCCAACGTTATAATCTGAGCCTGATATGGTAGCTTTTCATTCATGTTATGCCCTGCTTTGCCGCATTATCTCTTTGAGCCGATAGCTCTTTCCCTGTATTAGGAAGTCACGCCCGGGGAGAGGTGGTGCTGCCAGGCGTCACATTGAACCAGGAAGCCTCGTCCATAAGGGCGGGGTAGTTCACCTTCAAGATGCGAGTCCCATTGCCTGCGGCAAGGACACACGGAATCGAGCTGAGCGGGGTTAAAGTCTCACAAACCGGTTTTTCTCAGTGCTTCTCGCAGGAAATTGTGGATATGCTTTTCGACGAGTTGCCGCGTGATCTCACCTATCTGATATTCTCCGGCATTACGTTCCCCATTATCTTTCGAGACGATTCTCTTTTCGCGGACCCATACTATTTTCTTGTCGCTGTTTGCCACGAAAGCAATGACCGGGTACTTCACGGGATTGCAGGCAGGCTTCTTGTCCCCGGTGAATATGATCAGGCTGATATGGCGATGATGCAGTGTTCCGCTTTTGCTTAGGGTCTGACATTCTTTGATAATGGCAGATTCGTGCCCGCGGGACTGTAATTCCTTCGATATTTCCTTCATAACGGGCTCGATCACAACGGTCATCCTGTGGTCGGCATTCTTGAGAAAGAAATACTTATCGATAGCCTGGTGCATCGTCGGTGTGGTTTCCTGTTGTCCATCATTAAATCCTTCGTGAAACACGATATCTCAGCCTTTGACTATTCTCATTACAAAACAGATGATCAACAAGATACCCACTGAGCAGGCTATTGCTCCCATCGAAATCTTTGCGGTCGAATCCAGTTTCTTCGTGTCCCAGTACCCCTGAGGGCAGACCAGGCATCCTATTAAGAGGAGCAGGTTTAACAAGGGAATTAAGACAAGTAAGAACCATTTTTTCTCCGCCCCGATATTCTGAAGACGTTGTGCCACGGCGTAGAATAAGATGGGGACAATAAGGGCAAGGGCCAAGATGCAGATCTCATTCGTGCGTTTCCCTTCCGTGCTGACCATCATAATGCCGAACATGGCCTTGAGCGCTACGACAAACAAGAAATATTTCAGGAAAGTGTTCCGGGAAAAACCTTCGTACGTTTTAACCGTAGTTTCCGTATCTGGAGCCTGGTTAGTCATGATTTCCACGATATTATCCACCTTTGAATTGTAATTCCCCCCGATAGCTATGGCCGATATTTTCGGTTCTGTCAGATGCTTTCTGCCTCAGGTATGATTTTGCTGATCTATTTCGCGGGCCTCAGAGAAATAGCACCGGCCTTGGTGAACATGTAACACCAGAACTTCATATCAGCCGTTTCAAGGCCTTCCCAGGAGATCAGATCATGATTGCTTCGGGTTTTATCATTTAGGAAGTCGAAGAGTTCCAGATACTGCCCGTTATTGAAGTCTTTATCTAAGTAGTGAACATCAGGCTTGCAGCCTGAACTCACCATGTCGCTAAATACCGAGGGAGGAAGTTTCCATTGATTGCCGTAGGCAAGGTCTACCCCGTTCATAAGCTTATCGAGATCGCCGTCATGGGCTGCCTCGATAGCTATTTTGTGGTCTTCAGAGTTTTCTTTGAGCTTTGACAGAGCCCCGGAACTATAATAAACGGGCACTACGTATTCGGGGATTGTGTGCGGGCCGTAATAGCCGTCTCTTTCCAGGTAATATACGATCTGGCCGTAGATCCCATGCGGGAAGAACAAGCCATTCAAACGCGGCTTGAGCAGGTTGCTGAATCGCTTCTTTATCTTGTTTCTTTTCATTCTGGCCATCCTTTGATTGAATATCGCGGCGGTCTTACGTATCTGTAGCTTGGCTTTTCGATTTTCTCAGAAGATTTAATCTCAACTTTCCTCGTCTGCCAGACTGAACGTATGCATCGTCTTCCATGTCCCGGACGAGTTCTCGATAAGATCGACTATAGCGCATTTCGATTCGATAGGGCCATGACGATCCAGAATCGTTTTGAGCTTGTGTTCCGCGATGTATGCATTATCCGCATTCCCGTCCGCGATCGTCAGATGCGGAACGATCTCGTCATACATCTCGGCATAGGGCGGGTAATCAGGAAATTCTTCGCTTATCGCGTTCGTGATATCGGTGAAGCAGTGAGACGGAGATGCGAAAAGAATCGTGGTCTCCGGCCATCTTCCAATATCCTTGAGGACAAATGTGAACGGGCCGAAAGACGAGAAAACGTTCCGCGCCCTTTGAATGACATCATCGCCTATCAGTTCGGGAGCCATGAACGGCGAAAGGATAACAATATGGGCAGGTATACCGGCGGCTGCCCGGGGATCGTAATGTGTCCGGAGACGGTGAACAATACGTTCGGCTTCCGGTACGCGAACGATGAATGCGCTTCTGGTCATTTTGCATCTCCAATCACAACTTGTTATTGCCGGGTCTTTCCGGCCGATAGATGATCTCCGCCACCCGTATTTCTACGCGGCCCGAGGACAGGTGCCATTCCAGGACATCTCACTCCCTGTAGCGGGAAGAGCGATACCTATGGGCGACAGGATCGAAACGGCTCTACCTTTCGAACCTGTTTTTCCAGGGAATGCCAGAAGAAATGCCCGTTCGCCCGCGGTATTTATGTTCCGTACCCGGACGATAGAATTCATGGTAACGACGTCACCGGGGACATTCGTTGGTTCCAATATCGTGGCCCGATAGAGTTCCTTTTTGGGTTTTTCGATGAAAGGAGCTTCCGGTCCGTTTTGTATATCGACAACTGGTTGGAACCTTTCGAGGTCATGCCGAGTTATATGAATCTTCCCCATTGCAATGGCGTGGCCTCCTGTTGTGACCATTATCCCATGTTGCAATAGACATGCCGTCCTCCGTGTACTCCTCACAAGAAAGGAGCCATCCGCTCCTGTATGTCTCGCGCCGCGCGAGTTCACCTGATGCGTAGTATGATAAATGTTCGCCGTTTCGCTTCCCCATGATGAATACTCCTTCTTTCCTCAAATTCCCTGCCCTGTCGTATATCAAAGAATGGCCATTGAGCCTCCCATTCCAATACTCTGCCTTGATCTCGGCGATACCGTTGTTATGATAGCTGGTAAACCTCCCATGGAGTTTCCCTTCGAAGAAGCTCGACTGCATCCAGAGCGTTCCATTCCTTCGGTAGGTTCTGGACCAGCCGTGCAATAGACCGTTTGTGTAATTCTTCATTTCGAAGATCTTCCCGTCGGGGTAATATAATATGCTCCTGCCATTAGCCTTCCCGTCCTGGAATAACGCGGCTTCTTTTAATATGCCATCGTCGTAATATTCTTTTACCGTGCCGTCGGGTATGCTGCCTGATGCCTGAACAACATTTCCCTTAGAGTCATACAATTCGTGAGCTACCTTAAGGTCGCCGCAGTAGTATGAGATCTGTACGTGCTCGTCGGCGAGTTCGGCCCTTTTTGTTATCCTGGTGATCTCAACCATCATCGCGTTGTCCTTGATTGCCGCCATATTTCGCCTCGCTTAAATAACCGACTGACATACTCACTGGAACTAGCTTGTTTCGAGCCCAATGCATTTGGATTTTGGAAAGGTTTTTAAAAAGGCAACCCTCAGGGGCAGATCCGTCCGGTTCTTGTCCAGCCATCTTTATTCATCCATTCTTCTGCTGCATCTTCCGTGCCGCCAACTTCAAATCGGTTTCTATCGAATGAACATGGCCTGGTAAATGCATAGATAAAGGCAAGTGGTAACTGTCGGTGTCAATTAGATGAGGGAGGGGGTAGTATGGTCCGTATGCTTTTCGTCTCTTATAGGAACGCTTGCCGCAGTTTAATGGCTGAAGCGATCGGACGGAATAAATTGAAGGGTTTGGCTGAGGTATCGTCTGCCGGAGTAAGCCCGCATGGGCCCGGTGATCCGGCTATAGCGATCGAGATACTACGCACACACTTCGATATTGATGCATCCGGTCATACGCCGCGCAGCATAGTAACAATTGATCTCAGCGCTATTGATTACGTCGTGGCTATGTCGTCGAGGATCGCAAGAGGCTTACCCCCCATGTCGTGCAAATTACTCGTCTGGGATATAAGGGATCCATGGCATGACGACCAGGATGCATATTTCGACTGTGCCAAAGAGATAGAGAGAGAAATCTCACTATTAACTGTGGGGCTCAAATACATGAGGATTTAATGCTGTGGGTATATCGAAAACCGAAGGGTATTAAAGGCGCCAGGATGAAATGTTATTTTTGCGGCAAGGTAGTAAAAATCATCCGTTTCGGGAAGGTAACCCTGGCAGTCTGTTGCGCACAGCTTATCTATTTCAATAAGGAGGAACACTACCAAGATTAACATGATATTGTATCCTGCCCGGTGAGCGAAAGTTGCCGTGTATTGGTTGCTTTTCAGTGGCTTCCTTGCACTTCTTTTTAATTTTCCTGCCGGGAAGTCCCCTTCCGTGAGGCGGTGGATGAGGTCCTGGGAAAATTTAAGCAAAAGTTGTTCCCCCATAGTGGAGTTTCTCGGACAATTTAAGTTGGGATACGGGGGAGCGGGTGTTGACATCGGTGGTATCCATTCTCAAAGATGTTCGTCTATTATTGCTTCCTGGCCAGTATTGCTGCCATCAAGGGGGACCTGTATCGTGGAGGTGATGCGGGGTCCCCCCTCGGCAAACCGCTCGTGCTCGGACAATCTTTTTACCAGCCCCTTTTCTGCTTTTGTGAACCCGGCGGTCGCTGGGGGTAGTAGCGTATCCGAAAAAAGGCCCCAAGGCTGGGGCACCAGCCGGGGTTCGTTTATATAGAAGCAAGGGGCGTGCCACCAAGCTTTGAGCGGGATTGCCGGCCATGGGAAGGTGTGCGGAAGTGGAGAGTTGCATAACTCAACCCGCAGTTACATTTTGCAACCCTGGTTTTCCCCGAATTCGGGCAGCAAACACACGTTAGCAACCGGATATCTTCCGGGCAGATGGAACCTATCAAGAAGGGGATGTTTACAACCCGGAACATAAGTTGCCCCCCACAGTTTGCTTCTCAGGGGTATCTATCGGGAGGATAAATTACCGTGGGGGGCGTGGATGGGAATGGCTATAAAAAGTGCTCCCCCGTGGGTGGAGTGATCAGACAATTGAGCGTTGGTACGCGGAGAGTTCTTATTGCCGTTCCCTTCTCGACATGAATGGGGGTGGCCTGCGCTATAAGAGGGCATGAGACGCTATTTGGCTTTCCCTAACTAATTGTATCATTTCCCACGTTAGCGTCTGACCGGTGACCCATAATTATCTCTGCCAGCCTTCTTTAAGACCGGGCACTTCCGGCTGTTTTACCTAACCCAACCTTTTCTTCTGTGCTGGGTTGCCTGTCCTTTTTCTGCTGCACCTGTTTGGCCTGTTTGCTGGCCTTCTGCTTTGACTGCTTATGCTTGATCTTCTTTCCGCCTTTGTCTCCCATTATGGACGCCTCCTATTGTGTTTTTCTGAAAGGGTATTTTTCAATACTCGGCCCCTTCAGCATCCGAGATAATTCATCCCTTCTTTATCCCTGGAAGCTTTCCAGCGCTCTTTTCCGGAGTGGATTACGCAGCCTTTTCATTGCCTTTAGTTCTATCTGGCGGACGTATTCGCGTGTGATGTTGAGGGTGTCACCGATTTCCGACAGGGTGCAGCCCTTTTGCCTGTTAAGGCCGAACCTCATCCTGACGACCTTCTCTTCCCTCGTGGTCAAGGTAGAAAGCACCTTCCCTATCTCTTCCTTCAGTGATTCGTCGACAAGCTCCTGAAAGGCGCACCGTCCATTATAGTCTGCCACGCATTCCCCGATGGTTGTGTCCTTTTCCCCGACAATCGCTTCAAGGGATATAGCAGGATCCGGGACGGCCATTATATCTATGATTTTCTGCTGAGAATATCCTGATCTCTTGGATATTTCCCTGACGTCGGGCTCGCGCTCAAGCTCCTGCAGAAGCCTCGCCGCCGTATTGTTGATTTTCGTCCTCTTCTCGATGACGTGGAGCGGGATCTTGATGATATTAGAAGAGTTCGAGATCGCGCGGACCATGCTTTGCCTAATCCACCAGGTGGCATATGTCGAAAACTTGTAGCCTTTTCGATGATCATACTTATCTGCGGCCCGCATGAGCCCTATATTGCCTTCCTGGAGCAGATCCATCAGGTCGAGCCCCCTGTTCTGGTATTTCTTGGCAATAGTGATCACGAGCCGCAGGTTTCCCTGGATAAGTCTTTCCCTGATTGTCCTGAGACGATCATCTATATCGCGCAGCTCTCGCAGTTTCTTCTTCTCGGCCGTCTCAATGCGTCCGGGATCCGTAATCATGGTCTCTATTATTTGTTTAATAATGTCTTTATTGATATTCAGCCTGGACACCGCGTCTTCGAATTCTTCCCTGATTTTCACATAGTCTTCTTCCGGGCCTTGTGTGTCCAAACAGTTCCTTAACTTCTTGCTGAGCTTTTCTATGATATGTACGGACGAGATTGCGGTTTCTGTATGGCTTTTCTCTTCCTTCCTGGAATGAATTCCGTCAATGTCATTCATAAAATCCGTAATACTCGTCGAGCCCTGCGCCAGCCGCTTTCCCATCAGGACGAGTTCTTTAATGGCCTGAGGTATCGTAAAGAGGAGATATTTTTCTCGCATTTCCGCCTGTTCGATCTCTGCGCAGATCTTTTTTTCCTCAGATACCGTCATCGGTCGCAACCTCCGGACGTCCTTCAAATAGACGCGCATTAGGTCTTCGGATAGATCGATTACAAATTCTTCGGTCATTGCGCATTAACCGTGTCCTGTTACCCTGTGCGGGTCAGATGTCATATTTTCCTTCTCTTTCGGGCTGATATATTATTTCGAGTATCTCCATCCTCTTTTTTCCGGCCGGCACCTGCCGTTCGACGATGTCCTTTTCCCGGCTGCCGATAAGTGCTGTCCCCGCCGGGGCAAGGATAGAAACAGCGTCGTTGCCTGCTTTGTTTCCCGGGAAAACGAGTGTAAATGTTCTTTCCTCGCCCGTATCAATATCCTTGACACGGACTGTGGAGTTCATCGTTACGACATTGTGCGGAATATCTTTTGGAAGCACTATCCGCGCCTTGTCGAGCATCTCTTCCAACAGTTCGGTATTTTCAGCGTAGACTTCCATAAGCGCACGCAAACGCTCCATGTCGTGTTGGGTTATGTAGATCTGTTTCTTTTTCATCCCGCCCCCTACCTTTTGGTATAATTATTCTTTACCCCGACCGTGGGGATGGTCTTTCCATCCTCATCGAACTCTTCGCAACTGACCAGTATTCCCTGCTTGTACTTCTCTATCCTGGACGGATGACCGGTATAATGGTACACCCGGTAGGTGCCCTGTTTCCTCCCCTTCACAAAAGTTCCTTCCTCCATAACAAATCCCTGCTTGTCATATGCGATATATGATCCGTGGAGACTGCCATTAATGTATTCCGTCCTGATCTCAACACTGCCATTGTCGAAGTAGCCCGTAAATGGTCCGTGAAGCCTGCCATTTTTATAATTCGTCTCCATCCAGAGCAGGCCGTCCTGCCGGTACGTCTTCGAAGGGCCATGCAACACTCCACGTCTGTAATGGCATTCCTCGAACATCTCTCCGCCAGGGTAGTATTCAGTGCAAAGGCCGTGTTCGAAGCCGTCCTTGAATTCAACAGATTTCCGTACGGTGCCATTGCTGTAATACTCCTTAATGATACCGTCAGGGATACTGCCTGTGCGATGAATGACCGTACCGTTCTGCCGGCGTACTTCGCTGGCCCTTTCCTCGTTGTCGCAGTAATAGATCGCGAGCAACCCGTCCTTGACATGGGAAACGACCTTCGTGATTTGCTCCACGCTGTTCGATTCACCATTGCTCATTGCGTAAAAACCTTCCTGGCGTCGTTCTGGAATGTCTATGACTCTTGTAAAGCAAAGCCCGTGCCAGCTGGATAAACCGGCATTATTGGTCCAATCACCGTCGATAAGCGGTGTTTTGACGGGCGATGCGAGGAATAAGGGAGAGGTTCCCGGAAATGGTCCGTCTCTTCACAGAAAGTGGCGTTGCTTCCTGCAACGCAGCGTCACATTAAGCAACCAACCAAAAAATGTTGTGGAAGTTACCTGGAAATCTCTTTCAGAAGGGCCAGCTCATCAAGTACCCTGCCTGCCCCTTCGGCCACTACGTTCATCGGGTTGTCGGCAACATGGACGGGAACCTGCGTGACTTTTTCGATCAAGAGGTCAAGGTCTTTCAGGAGGCTTCCGCCACCGCTCAGGGTGATGCCCGTATCGATAATGTCCGACGCAAGCTCCGGCGGCATCCTTTCGAGAGCGATGCGTACTGCATCAGTTATGGAATGGATAGGCTCGGCTATTGCCTCCCGGACCTCGGGCGATGATATTTTGAGTGATTGCGGTATCCCGTGTACCAGGTTCCTGCCATTAATTTCCATCGTCCTTGCATCTTCATCGGGACCCGGATATGCCGAGCCGATGGCTATCTTTATCTTCTCCGCGGTTTGCCCGCCGATGAGAAGATTATACTTGCGCTTGACATAATTCACGATGGCCTCATCTATCTCCTCCCCGGCTATGCGAACGGAATAACAGTAAACGATGCCGGAGAGGCTTATAACGGCAACCTCGGTGATGCCTGAACCGATATCAACGATCATGCTCCCGGCCGGCTCGGTAATGGGAAGACCGGCCCCGATTGCCGCCGCCATTGGCTCTTCGATCAGGTATACCTCGCCTTTACCGGCTGATGCGGCGGCCTCTCGTACGGCCCGTCGTTCTATGGGTGTGATGTCATACGGGACGGAGATGACGATCCTTGGCTTTGCGGCAAATCTCTTGTATCCGATGTCCGCCAGGAAGTGTTTGAGCATGGTTGCGGCCGCTTCGAAATCGGAGATGACGCCATCCTTCAATGGCTGGCTGACAGTTATGTTATCCGGTGTCTTGCCCAGCATGTTCTTTGCCTTCCTGCCGACAACGACAACCTTCTTTGCGCCCCGGGCGCTATCGCGCATAGCGAGGACAGAAGGCTCATCGAGGACTATACCTTTATTTTTCAGATAAAAGAGTGTATTTGCCGTTCCGAAGTCGATTCCGATGTCTCTTGATGCTGTGCCGAAGATTGATAGCAACGGGTTATCTCCTTATGCTGCAGGATTATGGGAATATCAGGTTCATGCCATTTTTATGCCACGAACCCCGCGATAAAATGGGGATATTGATAAAATTACGAGGCATCGAGCACCTTACGTATCTTCTCAAGCATGTCCTGCAGGGCCAATGGCTTGGGAATGAATTCGAATTCTTTCCCTTCAAGACCCTTGCTTAGCAAGATGTCCTTCGTGTACCCGCTCGTAAACAGGACCCTTACATTTGGGCGAATATTATTTATCTCTTCGTACGCTTGCCAGCCGTTCTTCCGGGGCATGACCGTATCAAGAATGATGAGATCTACAGGATGGAATTGCCTGAATTTCTCTACCGCATCCTGGCCATCATACGCAGTTATTACCTTATATCCGTGCATCTTCAGAACGTTATCCACGAAGCCGCGCACGCCTTCATCGTCCTCCGCCACAAGGATTGTCTCGCTCCCTGTAACGTCGGCAACCGGTTCGTCGTGCATATCTCTGCCTTCCTCCAATATACCGGGAAGATAGATGCTGAAAACGGTGCCGTGACCTGGCTCGCTATCCACCGATATGTGTCCTGCATGCTGTTTTACGATGCTGTACGCGATCGCCAGGCCGAGCCCCGTGCCCTTGCCGGCATCCTTTGTAGTAAAGAAGGGGTCAAAGACGTTGTTTTTGATTTCGTCGTCGAAGCCTGTGCCGGTATCGGAGATCTTTATGACAATGTGTCTTCCTCTCGCCCCAAACCCATGTGCCCTGATGAACGAGTCATCCATATCCAGGGTGTCCGTCTCTATTGTGAGCGTCCCGCCCCTGGGCATGGCGTCCCTTGCGTTCGCGACGAGGTTGAAGAGTATCTGGTCAACCTGTGATTTATCAGCCATGACCCTGGTGTTCTCATCGGTCAATGAGATGGAGAGCTCGATATCCTCAGTAATCAGCATCTTGAAGAGCTTGAGGGCTGATCTTATTGTCTGGTTCATATCCATTGGCACACGGGCAATGGACTGCTGGCGGCTGAAGGCGAGGATAGTCTTCGTCAGGTCCGCGCCCTTCCGGGCCGCAAGGAGGATATGTTGCACATGTGGGTAGAGAGGATCGGTCTTTTTCATCTTGAGCTCGATGAGGGAGGCAAAGCCCATGAGGCTCGTCAACAGGTTGTTGAAATCATGCGCTATGCCTCCCGCCAGAGTTCCGATAGACTCCATCTTCTGAGCCTGACGCAGCTGTGATTCGATGCGTTTTTTTTCGGTCACATCTTCTACCATGCCTTCATAACAGGCGATGGAACCGTCGGCTTCCCGGATAGCGCGAACATTCATCCGGATCCATACCTTGCTCTTGTCCTTCCGGTAAAGTTGCGCCTCAAAGCCGCGGATCATGTCATCCTTATTGAGAAGTTCTATGTATCGCCTGCGGTCTACCGGGTCAACGTACAGCTGGCCGCCGATATTGGTTATGGTCGTTATCATCTCTTCCGGCGACGAAAAACCGTGTATCTCGGCCAGTGCAGGATTGATCCGCAAGTACCTGCCCTCCGGCGTGCTCCGGAAGATTCCCATCATGGCATTGTCGTGGACGTTGCGGTAGTCTTCTTCGCTTCTGCGCAACGCCTCCTCTGTTTCTTTCAAGGATGTGATGTCTTCTATGGTCCCTTCGTAATAGAGGATCCTGCTCTCTGCGTCCTTTATGGCACTGGCGTTAAGGGATACCCACACACGGGCCCCGTTCTTTTTCAAGGCAGGGAACTCGAAGGCATGAACAAAGCCTGAATGTTCAATGATCTTCCGGAATGTATCGCGGTCATCAGGGTTCGCATAGGTATGTGTCCGGACGTTCAAATTTTTATTATCTCTTCCGGGGAGCAATATCCGAACATCCTTGCATATGCCGGGTTGACGTTTATCAGCCTCCCTTCCGGGGTCGTACGGAACATGCCTTCAACGGCGTTTTCAAAGATAGATCGGTATGTGTGTTGATCTTCTCCGGTAATAGCGACAGGTGTGGTGTTCGTCATGGTCAGCTCCAGCGTAATTAGATGTTGAGGGAAATCGAATCTGAATACAGCAAATCCCTGTCCTGGTATTCGGAACGCCGTATTGTTCATTGTTTGATCCAGTAAACCTTCAGATCCTTATGGTGTATGCTGCGGGACACCCCTGTATCCTGCGGTTCGCAGCCTCGATGGTGTCATTGAATGCCTCCTGAAGAGCTTTCTCCCCGGTAGATTCCAGGACTTGCCGCATGGCCAGGATGATCGTTGCCGCTTTCAATCGGGGATAGTTCCGCATTCTCGGTATAAGGGCCTGCAACGTGGTTGCCGCGGTAACTCTGCTCGCGGTTTCCATGCCCGCGTTCAGCATGATCCCGGAGATCGCGTCGATAAGGACATCCCTGGGGTTCGGGATTTCCTTGCAGTATTCGAGTATCGTCCCTATGGATGCGCTGTCTTTCTTCAGATGGAGGATACTCGATATGCTGTACTGATATTTTGCAAAACCGGAAGCGCCCTGTGTCTCGTAGACCCGCTTCAGCATCTTCTCCCAATCATGAACAGTGTTCGGAAGGCGTGTTCTCATATATCCTCCTTCTTGCTTTTCTTTGAACCCCCGGGGTTGCCCGGTGGGTAAGGCATGAACTAAAGACATCTGAGGCTCGGGCACTTCCGGAAGTTCAGATATACAACAGCAAAGCGCATGCCACTATGAGTTGGATCGATTTTCCGGTAGATGAGGTTGGGTTGAGACAATTACTGTTGCATTATTCGACACACGGTTGCATTTTGCAACCCTGAGTTCTATTGCGCGATCTTGAGCCTGTGTATCATGCGCCAGAGGGAGGTGCGGTTGATCCCGAGTATCTCGGATGCCCGTGCCTTATTGCCGCCTGTTTTTTCGAGAACAGTCTGTATATATGTCCTGCCCACTTCTTCAAGCGTTTGCAGGTCTTCATCCGGATTGTTGAACGGCCGCTCTCGGGCGGTACGTATACTCTCGGGCAGGCTTTCTGCGGTTATTTCTTTTGATGTCTCGAGGAGTGTTGCCCGTTCTATAACATTCTCAAGCTCTCTGACATTACCGGGCCATTCATAACAATCGAACAAATTGAGGGCTTCTCGAGATATGCCATGGATTGGTCTCTGGTTCTCTTCGGCATATTTCTTAAGAAAATGGCCGGCCAGCGTGGCTATGTCCTCTTTTTTCTCCCTTAAAGAGGGCAGATCCAGGGTAATGACGTTAAGGCGATAGTACAAGTCTGCCCTGAAGGCGCCTGCCTTCATCATCTCTCCCAGGTTCCTGTTTGTGGCCGCGACGACGCGGACGTCGACCTTCTTACGTTGTGTGGAACCAACAGGCTGAATCTCTCCGTTCTCGAGCACCCTTAGGAGGATCTGCTGTAGACGGGGGCTGATATCGCCTATCTCATCAAGGAATACCGTGCCGCCGTGGGCCACTTCAAAGACGCCCTGCTTGTCCCTCGTCGCTCCCGTGAAAGCGCCCTTCACATAGCCAAAAAGTTCGCTTTCCAGGAGTGTCTCCGCCAGCGCCGCACAATTGACGGGCAGGAAAGGCTTCTCGGACCTGATGCTGTTGAAGTGAATTGCCCGCGCAACGAGTTCTTTTCCCGTTCCCGTCTCGCCCAGGATAAGCACGGTTGCCCTGGAGTCTTTGATCTTTTCTATGGTTTTATAGACCTCGACCATGGCTTCGCTGTTTCCCACCAGATTGCCGAAGCTGTATTTTTTCTTCAGCTGGTTCCTTAAAAAACGGTTGTCATCGACAAGGGCCTTCTTGTCGAGGACCTTCCGCACGATGAGCCGTATCTCGTCAAGGTTGAAGGGCTTTGCTATGTAGTCCTCGGCGCCCTCTTTCATTGCCTCTACGGCCGTATCGACGGTCGCATAAGCGGTAATGATGATGACGCTCGTATCCCGCGCCAGCTTCTGGACCGAGCGCAGAACATCCATGCCGTCTATTCCTGGAAGCTTGAGATCGGTTATAACGAGGTCGTACACCGTGTCCTTTATCATCGACACGGCTATATCACCCGATTCGGTTGCGTCGACCGCGTACCCTTCGCGGGTCATGATCTCCTTTAAGGCATTCCTGAGCTTCGTGTCGTCTTCAACGATAAGAACGCTTGCCGGGTTCAATCTTGGTCACCTGCCTTTTGACTATGTGGATTGTTTTCTTCGAGGGCCGGAAGTTCAATGCTGAAGATCGTACCCTTTGTGTCGGGGAAATTCTCCCTTTCGTCACAGGAGCTTACCACTTTTATGTCGCCGCCCATCTTCCTTACCATTGAATAACTTATGGCGAGTCCCAGCCCCGTGCCATCTTCCGAGGCCTTGGTTGTAAAGAAGGGATCAAAAACACCATCTATGTGTTCCCGTGATATACCCGAGCCTGTGTCCTGAATGTCGACCACGACCTTATGGTCCTCCGGCAAGAACCTGGAGAATACGCTCAGGGTACCCCCGTTATCCATAGCTTCGATGGCGTTCGAGACAATATTCATAAATACCTGGTGCAATATGCTTGCATTACCTCTCGCAAGCGGAATGCCGGGATGAAGATCGCGCCGGACTAAAATACCTTTCTCCGAACAAAGCTTGGCGGATATGTCCAGAAGCTTGGTCAACACGGAGTTGACATCCGTCACAGCGGACTGTGCCTGCGTCTGGCGTGAGAAATCGAGAAGGTTTCGGACGACCGATCCCGCCCTCTTTATCTCTTCCTCGATGGAATTGAGGACCGGTGTTTGATCAGGCCATTCCGTTTTTGTGTCTTCCTTCAGCATCTGCGTATTGAGAAGCGCGCTGGCAAGAGGCGTATTCAGTTCATGTGCGATGCCGGCCGTCAGGAGCCCGATGGCCGCCAGCTTATCTTTCTGGATTATCTGCATTTCGAGTTCCTTCTCCCGGTCATAGGACCTACGGAGGAGCGCGATTATCCTGCGCGCTATGATGTAACTGCCAGAAGCCGCCAAAAGCAGGAAGATGATTGCGACGAATAACCGCATAGGGGCAGAATCAATGACGTATATCGCGAGCGGAAACAGGATAATTGGCGCCACGCCCGCTATCAAGGCTATCGGAGTAAGTTTTAGTTTGAACCCATTGCGGACCATGGTATGACCTCAGGTGATAGTCGGATCTATTATAACATAAATACCTGCCCGCCATTCTTGCCAAGCAAGAAGGATGCCACTATTGATTGGCCCCGGGTTTGCATATGGTAAGGTGGGCCGTGGTCGTTTTATCCGTTCGGAAAGACAGCAATGCGGCCCATTTGCCGGGAAGGAAGGACTCAGCTTTCTTCCCGGTTCCATGTATAGAACAGGAGGTTGCCTGGAAAATGGAAGTCAATTGTACAAACAGCACAAATCTCGAGCCAAAGGACGCATGGTCACTCTACCCGACCGATATCTTATTCCAGACTTCTTTCTGGAGCGAAGTAAAATTACAACTTGGCTGGAAGACGCACGCATTTGATTTTAAATCCCCGGGGGCAGAAGGCGACATTCTCATCCTCATGCGCCATCTGGGCAAAGGGATAAACGCGGCATACGTTCAGCAGGGGCCAGAAAACGGTCCCCATCCTGAAGAATACGGCCCTTTCCTGGAGGACCTGTCTGAAGCGCTCATGAAGCATATAGGGAAGGATCTGGCGTTCATTCGGTACGATCTCCCCTGGCCGTCGCAATATGCCAGTAAAGGAACGGAACAGCAAATCTATCCGGACGGTTCGATTCGGCCTGAGCCAAGGCTTCAGGAGGTCCGCATGAATTTTGGCACACGGTCGTGGAATCTTCGCAAGGCTGCTGTTGACATGACCGTTGCTGACGCTTTGATAATTGACCTTGCACAGTCCGAGGAAAAGCTCCTTGCGGGTATGAAGCCAAAGACCCGCTACAATATACGCCTCGCCAGAAGAAAGGGTGTGGAGGTGGTGCATTCCGGCATTAATGAACTGCCTGCTTTCTATGACCTGTACCGCCAAACCTCGGAACGCAATAAGTTCAACGCCTGCAGCTATTACTACTTCTCTGCGCTGTACTCGGCTGTTGCTTCGACCCCGGATTCATCGGAGGTCCATTTTCTGCTGGCAAAACACAACAAGGAGGCCCTTGCAGGTGCGATCATCACGATCTCGGGGAGGACGGCGACGTACCTGTTCGGCGCGTCGTCAAATAAGAACCGGAATATGATGGCACCCTATGCGGTACAATGGGCGGGTATCCGTCTTGCCCGGGCGAAAGGCTGCCTGACCTATGACATGGGGGCGGTTGCGCCATTATCAAACCTCGAACACCCGTTCTTCGGCATGTATCGGTTTAAGACGGGGTTTGGCGGAAGGATTGTTCATAGGGGTGGAACATGGGATTATCCCCTTATTAAGGAAGAGTATCTGGTATTCCGCAATGCGGAGATGCTGGGGAAGGTTTAAGAGAACATGACGAAGGAGGTCAATTATGCCGTTTGAGATAATCATCGACGAAAACAGAGGCCCAACGCTAAAGATCGTATTGGAGGAAGAATATCTCGTGCAACTTTCTTTGAAAGATGTGGCGGAGAATGGCAGAAATCGCCTGGGCGAAATCCTTGAAAATGAGTTTAACCGGATAGTTCGTGAGGCAACCCTGGCCGAACGCAACCGGATCCAGCAGGGAATTAAAGATCTGCTGGGAATTAGAGGCACAGGGAGGCGGGGATGACGGAAGGCGAGAAGAATTGCGCGGCTGGATCACAGTAATAAAGGAGAGATTACATCACAATGACCAAGACAGAACTATTAAAACGAGCACAAAAAAATCTCGCGTATCGGCTGTTCGATGCCGGTAGAGACGGCGATGTAGAAGCGGCAACCAGGGCCATTGACGAAGGACTTGAAGAAGGTGCAGACATCAATGGGAAAAATGAAGACGGCAGGACTCCTCTTCATACCGCCTGTGCGCACGGGCATGTCAATGTTGTCCGGTTATTACTTGAAAGGGGCGCGGACCCGAATGCAAGAGATAACAGTGGGGAGACGCCTTTTGACCATGCCGTACGACTTGAATGTGCCTACGACCGGGACGAAGTAACCAGCATTCTCCTCGAATGCTTTCCTGGTGTCGCCCGGCAAAGCAAAAATAATTAGAAGCGGGGATTTTCGCTATTATACAAGGTTAACCCCTTTGTCAGAGGTTCATACACGCCGCAGCGGGTTCGAGCATCTTGTTCAATGCTGCTCCCAACATGGCAAGAGTGACCCCCCAAAGTAACACCCTTAAGCAAGTATCTTCATTAGGCACCCGAAAAGCCCCGTTTTTGCCCCTAACGGGCAAAAGAACATCGCTCCAGAACTTCTTGACCTCTTAGGGTTTCATTTTGGGATCGGGATCATCGAGCTGCATCGCGTTGTGCCAGGTCATCCTGGAAACCACGGCGCCGTTGACGCAAGGTTGACACTCCCGTTCCTTTTCAAGGAATGAAAGTGTCAACGCTCTTTCCTTGGCTTGAACAGCCGGACGCTCCTCTTTCAGCACAGGATGTTGTCAACCTCGGATTTGTCGATGTCCATAATGTACTGGATATTGCTGATCTCCGCCGCCTCCCGCGTCAATGCAGCAAGATCGTTTCGTGAGAGGTATTCCAGAGCAAATTTCCTGCTCCCTGCCATGAGTTGGCGGAGTCCCTGTGCCAATCGCTCATAGTAAGTGTATAGCCCGAGCGCACCGGTCGGCAGCTTGTCGAAGACTTCACTGCCCAACTCCTGGCGCAGAGAACTGGCGGTCACAAAGATTTCGTCCTTAGTGTTGCCGAATCGCTCAATATAGACAGGAACCTGCTGCGCCGCGATAGACAGTCCTATCGTCTTCCCCACCATGGCCGCCGCTATCGGCGCTCGGGCCATTCCCACCATTTTTACGAACGGTGCGCCCATAGCAAGACCCTTGAATATCTGGTCCTCGAACGAAAACCCGCCATTGATCGCAATTGCCGGCAGGTGCCTGTTGTTGTCGGAGAGCCGCTTCGCGTACTGATACACGAGAGAATGAAGTTCGACAGGAGGTACGCCCCATTCATTCATCATCCGCCACGGACTCATTCCCGTACCGCCACCTGCGGCGTCCACGGTCAGAAGGTCCAGCTTGTATTTCGACGAGAATGAAATTGCCCGCGCAAGATCAGCAGGGCGGTAGGCCCCTGTCTTGAGGAAGATATATTTTGCACCCGCCTTACGGAGACCATCTATTGTCGCAGCGAATAATTCTTCCGTTACCATTCCCACCCGTGAATGTCTCTCGAATTCCTTGAATGCCCCCATCTGGAAAGCTTTTATCACGTTGTGATCGGTCGGATCCGGCAGTACGATATAACCACGCTCATGGAGCATCTGTGCTTTTTTCAGATCTTTTATTTTGACCTCGCCTCCGATATCCTTTGCGCCCTGGCCCCACTTGAGCTCAACACATTCAACGCCGAGCTTTTCGATGGCATATTCCTGCACCTTCAAACGGCCGTCTTCGACGTTCGCCTGCACGATTATTGCGCCATAACCGCCATGCTGGTAGTCCTTGTACAGTTTCACCCGGCGTTTCAAGTCCACCGTGTCAACGATCCTGCCGCCCTTGAAGACGGCTCCGGGGTCCATTCCCACAACATTCTCGCCGATGGTGAGACCCGTCCCCGACAGCGCGGAACCTATTGCAAGTCCTTCCCAGTTGTTCTTGGCGATATTGGTGGAACCTATGCCCGAGATAATCCAGGGATAGCGAAACTTCAGCCCTGCGTCGTTTCCTATACGGACTTCAAGATTAACCGCCGGGAAAATGGCCTTGTCGCTATCCATTTCGATGCCGTGGGCGCCCGCTGCCGTGCCCATTATGTTGAAGTGCGAATAGTCAACGGGATATTTCTTTTCCGCCGCGGTGGTGATAACGCCAAAGGGTTGTGGATATATTACCTCATGGCCGCGGTACGCTGACTTCCCTATCTCGCACATACCGATGCAACCGTCGACACATGTCACGCACATACCCGAAGCGGATGTTATCGAATCCTCGGTCCTGTTCTTGGTGAGGGTTGCACTTGAGCTGTTCACTCGTGAAAAAGACATATGTGGTTCTCCTTTCGCCTAGTCTTTCCTTATTTCACATGCCACGCAGGGCGACATGTAACACATCATGTCATGGAATTGTTCTTTCTCAACACAGGGCGGGCTCAGATTAGCGCAGCCTCCGCAAACCGCCTTGTCGGGTTCAGTATACGTACATCTCAGCTGGCAGGCCGGACACACCTGCATGCACCCTCCGCATAACCTGCATACGTCGGAACGTATATCGAAGGGAGTACCTATGCTTCTGCCACTACCGCGGCCGCGGAACCCTATTGCCTTGGCCATCATCTGTTCTTCACACATGCGCACGCATAGCCCGCAAAGAATACAGTCCTCGTACTCCTGCCGAAAACGCTGCTGTCGCACATTATGCCTCGATGCAATGTCTTGAATCACTTTGGACTGCGGGCACGACGCCAGGAGAAGTTCTATGACCATCCTTCGGGCCTTTATAACACGCTCCGAAGCGGTCCGGACCTTTAATCCTTCCTCTGCCGGGTAGGTACAGGATGAGACGAGTCTCGCCCCCGGGCCGTCGCCTATCTCGACAACACAAAGCCTGCATGCCCCGTAAGGGCTTAGCCCTTCGTGGTGACAGAGCGTGGGAATGGGGAAACCGAGAAAGCGTGCAGCTTCAAGAATCGTCGTTCCTTTCTCCACGGACGCGCGAAGTCCGTTTATTGTCAGTGTGATCATGTAGGATACCTCCAGTTTATCCGACCGTTCATTGATCTGCTGATGCCTCCCTCGTGAAAGCAAGATCGCATCGCAGACAACGCCTTGCTTCGCTCTGCGCGTGATATTCGGGTAAAGCCATTTCCACTTCGATGAAGTTTTTTGTTCTCTTGTCGGGTGCTACTGCAGGTGGGATGGCCCGGCCCGCAACCCCCGCTTCGGAATCATCAACCGTCGCTGGCGGAATGAACACGGACGGAAGCGTGGCCCGTGACGGCTCCAGGATTTGCCTGTCTTGGAGATACCGATCAATGACTTGGGAGGCTTTCTTTCCGGCCGCAATGGCATCAATGACAGTATTGGGACCGGTCACCAGGTCGCCGCCCGCAAAAACCCCTTCAAGACCCGTCCTGAGCGTTCTGGGATCGACCTTTATCGTGCCGCTCCTGTCCACTTCCAGACCCATGGAGGCAAAGGTTCCGCTCTCCGGTCTTTCCCCGATCGCGATGATGAGTGTGTCCAACGCCAGCGAAAACCCGCTTCCAGGTACCTCCACGGGCCTTCGTCTCCCGGTGGCATCGACCTCTCCCAACCTGTTTCTTATACATTCGATGCCGACCACGCGACCTTCTTCGGAAAAGATCTTTACCGGAGAAACAAGGGTATGTAGTTCAACACCCTCCTTTATCGCCGTCTCGATCTCTTCCTGACGCACCTTTATCTTCACGGGAGAGATCAGCGTCTCGATTCGCACACCCTCTTCAAGCGCCGCTTCAATCTCCTCTTCATAAGCAGGCATCTCGTCACGCGTACGACGATAGAGGAGGGACACGCCAGTGACATCCTTCTGGCGAAGTGCGACACGTGCCGCGTCCACGGCCGAGTTTCCTCCGCCGATCACCCCAACATGACCCCTGGCGAGCTCAATTCCCTCCATTTTGGACTTCTTGAGAAAGTCTATTGACGGGTAAACCCCATCAACATCCTCGTTCTCCAGGTTGAGACGCCAGCTTTCATGAGCCCCCGTGGCGATGAACACGGCCTTGAACCCCTTGCCCAGAACGTCCTCTATCGTCATGTCCTTTCCAAGCGCGCGGTTGTACTCTATTTGTATATTTTCATTAAGAAGGCTTTCTATCTCCTCCCTGACAATACGTGGCGGCAGCCTGTAGGCAGGTAGTGTACATGTCAGCATGCCTCCAAGGCGGTCTGCCGCCTCAAAGATTGTGATCCTGTAGCCGAGAAGGGAAAGATAATGAGCGGCGGCCAATCCCGCCGGGCCGCCCCCGATGATCGCCACTTGCTCCTCCCTGGTTTCCCCGGGTTCCGGGCGGTAGACTGACGCGTCAACCCGGTCGGTGACAAACCGCTTCAGCGCACGGATGGCGATGGCTTCTCCACCGCCCGCTCCAAGATTGCACCGGCTTTCGCATTTTCGGTCGCATACGCGGGAGCTCACACCGGGAAGAGGGTTTGCGCCGCGTATGACCCGGTATGCCTCCTCGTAATCCCCTCTTTCCACAAGGGCGACATACCGCCACGGTTCTGTGTCCACGGGGCAGGCCGCCTGGCACGGCGCCCCCACCAGCTGCTTGCAGACAAAGGCATCGCACCGCTTGTCATGGATGTGCCGTTCGTATTCGTGGCGGAAGTACTTGAGTGTACTCAAAACGGGGTTGGAAGCCGACTGGCCAAGTCCACACATCGTTGTATCCTTGACTGCCAGGGCCAGTTCTTCGAGAACAATTAGGTGCTCGGGTGTTCCCATGCCGACAGTTATGTCCTCAAGGAGTTCATACATCCTCTGCGTGCCCTTCCTGCAGGTGAAACACTTGCCGCAGGACTCATCCTTCAGGAAACCCATAAAATACTTTGCTACGTCCACCATGCAGGTATTGCTGTCCATCACAATCATGCCGCCCGATCCCATTATGGAACCCACGCTTTTCAGGGTTTCGTAGTCAATCGTCAAATCGAACTTCGACGCCGGAATGCACCCGCCGGATGGTCCGCCGGTCTGGATCGCCTTGATCTCCGCTTTGCCCGCCGGTCCGCCCCCGATATCCCGGACAACTTCCTTCAGGGTCATCCCCATGGGCACTTCGACGAGCCCGGTGTTTTTGATCTTGCCGACGAGGCTGAAGATCTTCGTCCCCGAACTCCCCGACGTCCCGAGCGCGGCAAATGATCGGCCTCCCATGGCTATTGTCACAGGAATGTTGGCCCATGTCTCGACGTTGTTTATCATCGTGGGTTTCCCATAGAGACCCTTTACTATCGGAAAGGGGGGCCGCTGCCGTGGTTCCCCCATGTGGCCTTCAATGGATCTTATCAGGGCTGTTTCTTCTCCACACACGAATGCGCCTGCACCTTTCACGATCTCTATATCAAAAGAGAACCCTGTTCCCAGGATGTCTTTCCCAAGTAGGCCCAGGTCTCGCGCCTGTTTAAGGGCCATGTTCAAGTGTTTTATCGCCATGGGATATTCTGTTCTTACGTAAATGATGCCCTCTGTCGCACCTGTACCGTACGCACCGATGAGCATGCCTTCGATTATGCTGTGAGGATTACCTTCCAGGACGCTTCTATCCATGTAGGCTCCCGGATCGCCCTCATCGGCATTGCATATAAGGTACTTCGCGGCACCATTCTTTTGAGAAGCAAAGAGCTCCCATTTTTGGCCGGTAGGAAACCCTGCACCACCGCGGCCCCTCAATCCCGACGCTTTCACCTCGTCAAGAACAAACAGCGGGTCCCCCCGGGAAATGACATTCACGAGGGACAGATAGCCGTTGTTTCTAATGTAATCAAGGATACGGATGGGATCGACTTTCTCATTTCGTCCTATCACCGTCCGCACCTGTTTCCTGAAAAAGGGTATGTCGTCCTGTTTCTCGACAGGCCGGCCTGTCTCCGGATCGACAAAAAGCAGCTCCGTGATAATCTCTCCCTTCGATGCGGCTTCGATAATCCTCGCCATGTCATCCGGGTTGATCTTCGGATAGAATGTCCGCGCCGGCTCCACCAGTACCGATGGTTCCGTCGCGCAGAACCCGTGGCAACCCGTGATGCGGAGACGAACCTTGTCAGTGAGCTTTTTCTGGAGAAGCTCCCTTTTGGCGACGCGTATCAGAAGATTGGCGCCGCTTGCCTGACAGCATGTGCCCGCAGGGATGACGATGGTTGGAATCTCCCCGTCGTTATGGGCGGCAAGTCGCGTCTGCAGCGTCATGAATGCATCGGTCGATGTAAGTTTGTTTTTGTGTGCGTTCATTAAATTGTTGCTCCATTCAGAGTAAGGATGTGTCCGCTGCATCCCTTGCGGGAGCAGATACTGATAATCCCCACTCCCCCATCTACATTCATCGTTCCCATGGGGGCGTTACACTCCAGGCAGCCGAGTTCACCTTGAAGGTTTGAGCCGCAATGGGGACAAAGAGGTGTCAGCAGTGCATCCTCGGGGACGATATGTTCTAAGATCTTAACGAAGTTGCCGTAGAGAGATGGTACCCTCATCCATCCGGTTCCCACATCAGTCATGACATCGATCCGTATGGAAGGGTGTCCGTCGATGTAGTATGCGGCGTCAATCAAGCTCTGACCACATTGAGGACAGGAAGCCTCGAGGGAGAACTCGTAATCCTTTGAGGCACCATCCGATCCGTGAGTTCCCTCCCTGGTTGCTTTGATTATGTCCTTGACCTCTCTCTTGGTCACATTCGCATGGTAGTGCCCGTCCGAAACCACGATCGGGCCCAGCGCGCATGCCCCAAGGCAATTGACTGTTTCAAAGGTGATCTCATTATCCGGGGTCGTCTCGCCCGGTTGCAGATTCAGCTGCCCCTTGAATTCCGCAACAACGGTTTCGGCGCCGCGGACGTGGCAGGCCGTCCCCAGACATGCGGATACGCAGTGCTTTCCTCGCGGCTTCAGGCTGAAGGCTTTGTAAAAAGTCGCGACACCATAGACATCCGTCAATGAACATCCTGTCTCGGTGGCAACAAGCCTCAATGCTTCTTCAGGCAAATAGGTATATTTCTCCTGTATGTCCTCAAGGATGGAGATGATAGCCGCCTTGCCTTCGCTTTTGTGTATGATGTCGAGAATATTTGCCGTTTCCATATGACTTTCTCCTGCGAGCGAATTCCTCGTGTTTCCCACAGTAATTCCTTACTGATACTCCTCGCAATGCCACACACCGCCTTCATGCTTTGAGAGGACACAACCATCCCAGTTTCTGCATGTGGTGCACAACCCTGCGTGGTCTTCCGCATAATCCCGTACCGTACCCTCGCGGACGACCTCTCTTTCAGCTGGTCCCTGGACGGGCTGCGAGATCAGTGCCGGGGTGCCGTCGTCACCGGCGAACTCTTCGCAAAAAAGCACTTGCCTCTTCGGCTCAGCGGCAAGAGAGCATATATCGAGGTTCACACAATTGGGGCACAACCCCCCGTAGCTGCTCGCTTGAGAGGGCACAGGCCTGGCCTTCCCACTCCTGGACTTGGCTATACTCTTCATGGACGTCTCCCTTTCACTTCGGTTAATTACTCTGCGGAGCGAACGATGCATTTTCCTTGCCGCGATGTTTTCCTGCGAGCGAATGCCGGTCTTCTCTTTCCGGCAGTCATGCTGGATGTCATAGCATATTGAACACTTATGAGTGGTATCCGTTACACGATAAGGAAGTAGAAGTGATGCCGGGCAGGTCGCGCCGGGATGAAGGCTGCCGGGTAATTCTGTACCACCGGGGACATATACCCCGATCCCGGCGGATCGTTATCGGGAACGTGATTTCCCTGTTCTGGAAAGCTTTTCGCGAAGAGTTTTCCTGTCAATCCCGAGGATTTCGGCCGCCCTCGTCTTGTTGCCCTTGACGCTGGCGAAGACGTTCTGAATGTATTCGGCCTCGACCTCGACGAGAGTTCGGTTGAGGTTCCCATGGCCGAGAGCAGAGAAACGCATGAGTTCGGGGAGATCCGGGGCATCTATGGGATCCTCATCCGTCATGACCACCAGGCGTTGGATAACATTCTCCAACTCTCTCACGTTGCCGGGCCAATGATATTTGCGGAGTATCTGCAGCGCACGATCCGAAAAGCGGTGCACTGGTTTTCCCAGTTCCTCGGAATATTTCTTCATGAAGTGCTGTGCCAGGAGAATTACATCGTTATCCCGCTCTCTCAACGGGGGCAGATCGATATTGATCACATTGATGCGATAAAAGAGGTCTTCCCGGAATAACCCTTTTTCTACAAGGGTTGCGAGGTCTTTATTCGTAGATGCAAGGATTCTCACGTCAACTTTTCTCGTGCGCCCCGAACCGACCATGCAGACCTCTTTATCCTGAAGAACGCGCAGGAGCTTGACCTGCATGGCCAGGCTCGTTTCGCTTATCTCGTCAAGGAAAATGGTTCCCCCATCCGCAGTTTGAAAAAAACCCGCACGGGTCTCAGTGGCTCCCGTGAAGGCACCCTTGATATGTCCGAAGAGTTCGCTCTCGAGGAGTTCTCCGGGGATGGCCCCACAATTGACAGGGACAAACGGCGCGGAGATCCTCTTGCTGCCATAGTGTATGGCCCGTGCGACAAGCTCTTTTCCGGTACCGCTCTCACCGAAGATCAGCACCGTCGCAGCAGTATGTGCAGCCCTGGCAATGAAATCTCTGACTGTGGCCATTGCCGGGGATTCACCAACAAGACCGTCCGTGGCAACGGGTTTCTGCTTCGGGAGTCTATGAATCGTCTTCCGCATGTGGAGCTTATTGAGGGTTCGGGCCACAGCGGATAGAAGCTCCTCATCGGTAAAGGGCTTTACCAGATACTCTTCAGCTCCCGTCTTCATCGCCTCCACGGCACCCTTCACGCTCGGGTAGCCCGTGATTATCATCACTTCCATGTCGCGGAAGTTCTCGCGAATATGCCTCACAAGGTGCACGCCGCTCAAACCCGGCATCTTGAGATCTGTGACTACAAGATCGATGGGGGTAACGTCGAGGATCTTGATGGCCTCGGCCACATTGGCAGCTGTGAACACCACGTATCCCTCGGCAGCGAGATTTCTCTGGAGCAGTTCCAGTGTCGCCGGAGAGTCATCTACCGCCAGGATGGAGTCTTTACGGTCAGAAGAGCGCATCACGCGCCTCATTCCTGTACCGTCTTACCCTCTTGACGGGCAATTCTATCGTGCACACCGTTCCTTTGCCGGCCTTACTTTCCACTCTTATCGTGCCATGATGTGATGCAATAATTCCATGGGATACCGGCAGTCCAAGCCCTGTACCCAATCCGATCTCTTTCGTGGTAAAAAAGGGAGTGAATATCTTGTCGAGAATCTCCTGCTCCATCCCAACGCCGGTATCTTCCACTACAACGGAAACCTTTCGGGATTCCCCGCGTGTATTGATCCTCAGACAGCCCCCGTCCGGCATGGCCTGCAAGGCATTGACGATGAGATTGACAAACACCTGTTTGAGTTGTGAGCCGTCCGCGTCGATCTCCGGGATATTCGATGAAAAACCGCAGACCACGTTGATCCCGTTACTGACACAGCGAGATTCCAGGAAATTCAAGACTTCGGTGACGAGGTGATTGACATTCACCTTCCCTTTTTGGGGTGGGATCTGGCGGGCAAAGATGAGAAGTTTCTTGACTATTTCCCGGGCATAGAGGGACGTGGACAGTATCTTGCTGATATCCGCCTGGGCCTGCGTCGGTAGATCAGGACATTTTTGTGCAAGCTGCGCAAACCCCAGTATATGCCCGAGCGGTTCATTGAGCTCGTGAGCAACTCCGGCAGCGAGCTGCCCGACCGTAGCCAGCCTGTCGGCGTGCCTGAGTTGTTCTTCGAGTTTCGATCTGTCCTGCTCTGCCTCTTTTCGCATTATGACGATTGCGACCTCCTTTGCCACAGCTTCCAGAAGGTTTCGCTCTTCGTTGAGAAAGGGTCCATGGTCCCTTCTCGGTCTTTTGTCGGAATAGCCTACCTCGATGTAGCCCCGGAGCTTTCCATTGATCACGATGGGTACACTCTGGCGATGACACAATCGCCGATAATTGCTGGTGGAGTGAGAACGACCGTCGAGGACTACTCTTGCGCAGGCTGCTTCGGGATACAACCAGGCCGACGGAAGACCCTCCACCACTCCCTTCAGCATGTCGCTCATTGTAACGTCTTTCTGACTGGCAAGATGAGCGATGTTGTAAAGGCACGAAAGCTCTTTGACACGCTCGCGTAAATCTGTCTGCGCTTCGCGGTTGATGTCGTCCACGGTTTTCATCTCGTCCAGTGTTTCATTTTAGACAATAAGATAAGCTATTGCAAGGAGAGAGTGCCCGCGGAAATAGCTGGGTATGGACACCGGCCTGATGTGTCAATCGTGGTAATCGGCCCATTCACCACAAAGGGGGTGGTCGGCATTTTTGACGGGGAGCCCACCAGGGTCGCACTTGATTTAAGTCAAGACCTGTTATAAAGCTCTTGAAGACAAGCATGGGAAGCAATAATCCCTTGCGCTACTTAGTAAATGTTGGGGCATAAATACTAAAATATGGCTTATGATACGTTTACTCTTCCCGTTGTACCTCCGTTTCGATTGGATTTAACCGTCTGGGCTCTTCGGGAACTATCGATCGATGTCGCGAATGATAAAATAGACCTGACCAATCTGGAGGAATTAACCAATGAGGAAGCGATTGAATTCCTTTCATCCCTGGGCGGTATAGGGTTGTGGTCGGCAGAATACTTTCTCTTACGAGGCTTGGGAAGAGTGGACATTTTTCCTGGCGATGATGTCGGAGCGAAGAATAATCTCCAGCGATTATTTCATACGGATAAAAAGCCAGGCTACGAGGACATCAGGGAAATGACCTCCCGCTGGCATCCATTTGAAGGCCTCGTGTATTTCCATTTACTCTCGGAGAAATTTCACGCAAAGTGGATTTTATGAAGAACAATACGATTTATACGATTGGTCACTCAACGCATTCGATAGACCAGTTTATCAAAATCCTTCAAGCGTATAAGATCGAATTAGTGGCTGATGTACGTACAATCCCCAGATCCCGCCATAATCCACAGTTTAACGAGAATCAATTGAAACTCGATTTAGAGCAGCATGACATTGAATATCTCCACCTGGAAGAGCTTGGAGGGTTGCGTCATACGACCAGGACATCCGTTAATACCGGGTGGACAAATTTATCATTTCGCGGGTTTGCCGATTATATGCAGACGCCGGAATTTCAAAAAGGCATTGAATTACTCATCGAAACCTCCAAATTGAAACAAACGGTAATTATGTGTGCGGAAGCGGTTCCCTGGCGATGTCACAGGTCGCTTATTGGGGATGCATTAATGGTTCGCAACATAGAGGTAGAAGACATTATGAGCGAGAAGATCGCCAAACCGCATAAGATAACTCTCTGGGCAAAAGTGAACGGGGTTACTATTACCTATCCCGAGACGGTTCAATAAGCTGCATTGTATTTTTTTGTTTGGATCACCGCCGCCGTGTAGTCCGCTTTCAGCCAGAGTCGGCCTTCCCGCAGGTATGTCTTCGCGGGACCATGCCTCATGCCCCGTTAGTACGTGCTTTCTCGAACACCTCTCCTTCCGGGTAATATTTCGTACTCTTGCCGTGAGCGCTGCCGTCCCTGAACTCCGTTTGTTCCTTGACCGTGCCGTCTCCGTAATACTGCCTGACGACGCCGTCGGGGACCGAACCGGAGCAGTAGACAAGAACGCCGTTAAGATCGTATGATTCGCTCGCAATCTGCCTGTCTCCGAGGTAGTAGACGACCAGAAATCCTACTTCTGTGGGGGCGACGACCTTTGTTATTTCTGATATCGCGCGGTTCGTTCTTTCAGTATTCATATCAACGAGACCTCCTTGACCTGGAAATTGTCTCCTGTCAGCCCAAACACGCCCGTTGCCGAATTCCTGGAGTTAAGACCGGCAATCTTCCGGTCCCATAATCCCGCAAGCTAATCGGTTGCAAAGAATATGCCAGCAACACAAAGTATCGAACAATGGCATCCAAAACATGGCTCGCGGTTGTTGGAATTGATCCCGTAGATCAGCCGGGAAGGCGGCTGGAGGTGTTGCATTTTTCGACATCTCGTTGCATTCGGCAACTCTGTTCCAAAATGGGCGGTCTCCAGGTCATGCCCGCGAATATCGTTCCCGTACCCAGACCGAGGACCGTTCCACACCTCTGATATAAAAGGTCAGGTGTGATTGCGAGTATTGCATGCATACACCGCGCTGCGTCTCGAGATGTCAAAGAGCACGGTGCAATAGCACGGGAATTGCAGAAGATGAGACCAAGAGCGCAGGCCGGGCTGTGAAGGAAATACCCTGTTGAGAAAGGAGGGGAGAACGACTATGCTCAGGCTATTCCAAAATATCAATCATGTAAGTATCAAGATAGACTCTTTTGCGGAGAACGGTGAAAACCGGGAACAAGCATTGGTCTTCATGATCGCAATTCAGGCATATCTCGACATGATTCTCTACAAAAAGAATCTGTTAAAGACACTGCATCAGGGCATTCAACCAAAAGCCAGGCACCAGGTCGAACAACAGCACCGCTATTCGGTGGTTTTCTTCCTGCACCCCTGGGAATCGTCGGGAGAGAGCTATGGGGCATATCTCTTTTCCCTCATAGGGAAGGAGTCACTCTTTAGGAACCTTCAGAAGGCTGTGCGCTGTCTCGAAGTCGAAATCAAAACTATCGAGAGGCAACTCGCTATGTAGTTAACCCTAACACTGGCCCCTTGACCTATACGTAATTATGTATATGCTTAAGAGGTAGCTCTTATTGATGGAGGGGTTTATGCTCAGACCTTACACATTGAATCTGGATGACTCCCTGATGATGGCCGCGAAATCGAAGGCTTTGCAGGATAGGACGTCTGTCAGTGAGATGGTAAGGCGTCTTCTGTCTGAACACCTGGGCTTAAGCAACCGAATGGTCGATAACGTACCTGATGAAAAAAAGATTATTGAAACTCTTGAGAGCTACTCCTCGGGACAGCTCAAGAGGTCCGAGGCAATGCGGGCAATCGGACTTGACCCGGTGGAACTCGAAACCTTTACATCCCTGATGAATGAATATGGAATTTCGTGGCCGGAGGTCGGTCGTGAGCGAGCAGAGAAAGAAGGCGAATATGTTGCGCGGGCGATCGCCTTCAATTCGGGGGAAATCGATAAGTATTAAGAGGGAGAAAGTCAAACTGCTCCTCCCGGACGCGTCTCCGCTTATTAGCCTTGCTCACGGGGGAGAAGATTGCCTGGAACTGATCTTTAAAGCAAAACTCCCTGTCGTCATGACGGACCAAATGCTTTTTGAAGCCACCTACAGGAAGGATGAGCTTCAAGACGCAGCTGTTATTAACAAGTGGTACCGGAAACACAGGACACAGATCAAGGTCGTCGCGACAAAGATAGGCGAAGCAAGAAGAGCGCTGGAGTCCGTCGGGAAGTATGATCACAAGAAGTTTGCCGATCAGGGAGAAGAGTCAGTATTACAGGCGATCAAATCGAAGCAACTGGAGCCCGGGCCGTATTTGTTTCTTTTCGAAGACGAGCAGACGGCGGACCCTTCCTTTTTTGGCGTCTATCCGGTTCATGTTGTATCTACCTACGGGTTTTTGGTTGGTCTGGAACGGGCCCATGTCATACCCTCGGCGGACAAAATCCTTCAACGCATCAGATCGGGTGGCCGGCATAGCCTTAAAGCCGACATTATCGACCAGTTCGAGATCCTGAAGTAGAATCGGAATGGATTCCGACGGTGTGATCTGCCAATACGTATCCAGTGAAATCCCTACAGTACCATTGTCCAGCATGTAAGATACGTAAATCTCCCGGCCCGGGGGTCAACTCTCCCCGCTCTCGTCTGTGACATCTCTCATTGTAAAATAATCCCGCTGGATTATAATTTCAGCATGGCGACTGTCAAATGCCCGAGCTGCGGCAAGGAAGTGAAGATCATTTCATTCGGGTATGGATATATGGCAATATGCTGCGGAATGATCCTGTATGAAGGCAGCGATGAACCGCCGGAGGCAGGAAAGAAAAAAGAGGAAAAGAAAGACGAGTAGATACTCCGGAAACTGCGGGTTGACAACACCATCAGACGATTTTAGAAAGTCAACGTATTGTGGTATATTCCAACGATCTATATAATATCGTAGCGGGACAAACGAAATGAACAACAATGCCGACAACAACGAGCCTGAAGCCATCTGGGATTTCATCAGATATCTCAGGGAGCAAAGAGGCTTGAGTCTCGTCAAATTTGCCGAGATGATCGATTGCACCCTGATGCACGCGACGCGGATAGAAAAACTGTACAACGTATCGCGCAGTGCAGCCTCGCCGCGGCTGTTCAGATGTATCGCCGCCGCATGCACCGATGACCCGGAATCCTGCAGGGCCCTGGTCGCTCGCGGGGTATGCGACTGATGGCGTCAGGCGCTTGTCTGCGGATAAGAATTTCCTGAACATCATGAAAAAAGCTGAAAGACTTTCCCCTGTTAAAATAAAGAAATTGGGCGTCGCTGTCGGGCTGAGATATTCGTTGATCGAAGAGCCGTGAATGTCATGCCGGCGGCCGCCTGTATCCGCTTGCTTTCTCGAGGATTTCCGCGACATATTTGTTGAGGGTGATGCCTTTTTCCATAGCTTTGAACGCGACCATGGGCTTACCTGTATGTTGAGGGTTCCTTTGAACGGCCGTTCCGGCTCCCGGCCGGCATCCTTACAAGTGTCCAGGTAGTCGTCGACGGCGTCTTTAAATGCTTTCTTCAGTGACTCGACGTCCCGGCCCTCATAGCTCACGAGGTCAAGGATCCCCTCGAGTTTCCCGTAGAGGACGTCGTCGTTGCTGTAGTTCACCGAGCCGTGATAGTTCTTGTATCTTATGAGATTATTCTTCATTATTTTAGAAACCTCCTTCAGAAGGGGTCCTTTCGACCTGTTGGAGTCCCTTGAGAACCAGCTAGAAGGACAGTATTCGGCCCTACCGGAGCCCTTTCAGATCCCGATAGAAGCCCCAGGCCAAGCAGGAAGAGCATCTGTTCATCATGTTCATAGGCTAGGAGGAACTGCTGGTCCAGGACGCGGAACTTGTATACCCGTACAGCAGTCAGGTCACCTTTCTTTTCTTCGCCGCATGTCGAATCTGACAAGATATGCCTGATCGCGTCGTTGACCGGCTTGACCTGATTACGGTGAAGCTTTGTAGGCGCGCCTGAAATATGGCGACTGAACAACGTTCATTTTTCAGCGCTGAATTCGAAGGGTTCGAACTGGCCCTGCTTCTTCGCCGCCAGGATGTCCCGGATCAACTCACCCGGGAGATCCAGGTTGTCAAGGGCAGCTTTCCCGATCCGGGCCCAGTAAGCCACCTGCAGGGGAACGGTCCTGCTTTCGGCTTCCGCGCTCTTCCTGGCCTCATTGTATAATTCATCGTCTATGCGGATGGCTACGCTCATGTGATATTCACCTCTGTTACAAGAGGTAGCATATTGCAACAGGAAAACAAGCACAATCCAGAAGACCGGCACGGGGGCGATGTGACCAAATTGGACAAATCATGCGGCAAAAATGCCCGGATGGTCCGATAGGGTACACGGTAACGTGACAGTCGCTGGAACCTGGGAAAGGTGTAAGGATAGGGTTGTTTCTGGTAATGTCTGACAGGTGTAAGGCAGAGTCTATGAGGTCAGCTGGACGCATTGGGTATAAGGATCGGGATATGACCTGCCGGTCATCAAAAGGACCCTCCGTCGACCCTGAAATGAATAAGACACCAAACGCGACGAAGATGCTGGATTGCATCTCGTAATAAACACAATTCGCGGTCGACATTGCCTTGACATGCAAAGCCGAAAGCTCTTATACTTCCCCCTGTAATATCTGAGCAGAATATTACTAACACAATTTGAAGAACGGAGACACAAACATGGCAGAAGAAAAAGGATTGAATAAAATGGTAAAATTGAAAGCGGACCTGGCGGCATTCCTGGGGGCCAGCTCACTTTCTCGTACTGATATAACCAAAAAGTTGTGGGATTACATCAAGGCAAACAAACTACAAACGAAATCAGTCAACGGTAAACCAGAAAATGCTGGCAAATATATTGTGGCTGACGCGAAATTGATTAAAATATTTAACAACACAAAAACTACCAGCAAGACCGGCAAAGTAACTGATTTTACAAAGTTAAAAGAGGGCCAGACTATCGATATGATGCAACTGGCATCTGTTGTTAGTGCCAATATTGAATAATAGGCTGGAAACAACCTGTCTGCCTTTTCAGGTGAACATTTCTCACGGCAATATGGGTTCTGGCGACTATGCCACGAACAAGTGATTTACCTGTGTCTGGACTGCGGCGGTCTAAAGGCTTCGTCTGCGTGAAGGGTAAAAATTGTGGCCACGAGTATCTGCCTGCGTTCTACGGCATACGGCGCTGCTTTCAACTGGTGATCTGCATTATACCCGCAGGTGAAGGTTAAAGCCCTCACTTGGCATTGAATCAGCGAGAAGCGACTCGACACGTAGCGGGCTTCTTTGGAATCGTATCATCCGTTCTCTCGGTGGAACCGGGAATGGACTATGAACATGAGCGTGTGTGCTGTATAATAAAGAGCAATGGTCGGAAGAAGGAAAAGAAGAGATGATGGCAGTAGTATCTCTCTGCAACAATCCTCCCCGGTAAGTGTCATGTCCCCCGAAGCTCCTTCTCCAAATGTCTCTGTCGGTACCGACCACAGGATACCCTTTCCTTCCCCGTTTACTGATACCATTAAAAAAGTCTTTGAAAAAGCGGTCGATAGGGCGAGAAACGAACTTCTTTCTTCGGGGAAGATAGGTTTGGCGGTTTTCTTTGTATATGCCAATGGCATGATGAACGTAGGTAGACTTTTCTTCAAGGATAAACTCCACGAAGAGCTACTCAAAAGAAGGATCAGAGAGAAGGCTTTAGCCGAAAACGCTTCTGCCGTTTTATTACTGACGGAAGGCGGAAGGCCCGGGACGATCCTACTGTCAGGGACCGCCCCTGGCATGAGAGTTTCCGCCTGCGTTGATTACGTTTTCGACAAGAACACGAAGGCCATTACTTCGTGGGAGCCACACTGGCTCGACAACCCTCTTAAGAACGCCTTCCTCGATGGTATCTTCGATACGACCTCTTGAAGAATGTGCAGGGAGAAATGTTGTTTATTCCTAGGTGAGAGTCACAGATTTACAGTTTCGATTCGCTCCGGAACCTGAGTTTGTTCAGTGCTTCCTGAAAGCAATAAACGAGGCACTCGGAGAAATATGCACCGTTTCATATGACAATTGCGGAAATACAAAGAATATAACAATATAGTTCTTGTGGGCTCGATGGAGATCAGGTCATCAATCTTGTGTTACTTTGAAATTACCTTGACACTAAACGTTACTGAGGAATAGTATTTAACGACTTGTTGATAATGATTTAGTAAGTGTTGTCATGCGAAAGGTGTATTCAATTTAATAACGAGCGAATATGACAATTCCAGCGAACTTTGTGGCAATGTGGGAATATCTGCATCCAGAATCGGCAGCTCAAATGATGTTATCGAAGACAATTCCCAAAGGAAAGAAACTTTGGGTGTTGAAGAATGAGATTCGACCATCTGACCTATATTGCTATTTTTGGGCGCGATTCGGTGCGCCCAATGGGCTTCAGAATTTCCTGCGCAAGGATGATTCAGACAACTTAATCCATTGGGATTGGATGTTCAAAACAGAATTTGGATTTTTGACATTCCTTGGCATGAATTTTCGCACTGAAGTTCACCTGTTCGGGGATTATCCATTCGATGAATCTGATAAAGTTGACTTTTTACGGCAGGTTAAAGCTGACTTTGAAAACTATGGCTCGAAGATGTCGGAGGTTAGGGACCAGGTTCTTGAATCTTGGATTGAGTTTGCTAATCCATATCAACGGTTGAAGCGATCCATTATTACATTATTTGAAGAACTCAATTCACTATCGCTTGACCCTGATAAAGAAGAAATAAAGGATCACAGTGCCATCAAAAGTATCCAACAGCAGAAAGATTTGTGGGAAGGGACAGCCTCTCGATACAGCAAGGGTTTTGGATTATGTTTTGGTATTCGATCAATGCTTCCTATTATGGCCGAAGCTTTTGTTAATATGCTGCTGTTTATATTAATGAAACCCGAGTTGAAGGAAGACAAGCGTCTAAAAGAAAACCTATTCAGGCAACCCATTGATATCAGGATAAAGAGTTTTCATATTAACTGCGTAAACTTTAACAAGGCGGTGGATTATACGAACGAAGTATGTAGGCAATATCATACTCTCGTGAACGAGCGAAATGATCTTCTGCACGGAAATGTAGCCATCGAGAAATTGAAGTTCAGCGAGTTATATTTTCACGGTCGTTTACCTGTCTATAAGGAATACCGTTCGATGTGGCAACGGTCTCTAGGTGTAGATCTCGAAGCTGTTGGTCTAAAAAAGCTTGGAATAGAACTTGAGATTGTCAATAACCTGATTGCTTACATACTTTCCTGCATAGACGAGGCAGTTCGTGACCAAATTGAAGCAATGCTTGAAATCCGCGATCTCGGTTTCAATACGAAGACTGGCAAACTGGGCATCCTTTTTCCAGACTATCTGGTTGATATCTGTATATCAACTGGCGACAACGACAAAGATGAATCTCCCGATTTGTCTTGAACGACAAGAAAGATGGGTTGAGGATTCGCTGTAGCTGGATCAGCTTGAATACAGAATCGTCCGTCGATACTGCCCCAGTGTTTGCCTGTGCTGCTGATTTGGATCGCCAACCATGAGGAAGCCATGAGCACTTCAGAAAACGTAAAGAAAGGACTTAAGGATCTGCTGAACACCCAAGGAGAGCTACTGTCTCTTGCAACACATGATAAGGACATCATCGACTTTGGCACCAAATATCAAGACTGGTACTCTCGGGCATACAAGTTGGTTCAAACTCTGGCGCCGGAGAGACTCAACGAGTTTGCCTCTTACTACCTAATTGACCCAAAGAGGAAAATTACCACTGCTGGCAATTATGTACTTCAGGATTATATCAAAGGTATAGGCGCGCGAACAGATTTCTCCGGAAAACCATTGTGGGACACACACAATATTGCAGCAATCCGGATATTGAATCAAATGCAGATCATTGCGTCCTTATCTTCTCGAATTGACACCGTATTACAGGACGTAACGGGCTACCTTTTTGCGGAACTCCAAGACAATGAACTGTTAGCGGCCACACAACTTAAAAAAATCAATAAGAGAGCTGCCGGTGCATTAGCTGGTGTGGTACTCGAACGACACCTGCAGAGAGTGGCAGTCAACCACAATATTCCGATCGGCAAAAAGAACTCAACGATATCCGATCTTAATGATCCTTTGAAAAACAATGGTATTTACGACACGCCTCTCTGGAGGAAAATTCAGTTGCTTGCAGATATTCGCAATCTATGTAGCCATCAAAAGGCAACTGAACCAACGGAAGAGCAAGTCCATGAATTGATATCTGGTGTGAACTCGATAATCAAGAGTATTTTTTAGGACAACCAACGGCGTGCTCAACCTCGCTTAGGGATGGAATAGGAGCAGCAAGTGAAAAATGAGCAGTTGAAGAGACTCATCTAGGCCTTTTCCGAACCATATAGGGGCACCATGTATCACTACACCTCGGCCGATGGGATGTCTGGCATCATAGATAGGCACGAAATCTGGATGTCGAATACCGCCTTTATGAATGATACTACCGAGCTCAAGATGCTTCAGAATGCTAAGACGATATTCAACGACAATGATTTCGCGAATGAGGCCGTTAGACATGAGTGGCACGAGATGCTTGAACGGCAGCAGTTCAATGCGAATAGGCAAACCGATTACTATATGGCATCATTCAGCAGAAAGACGGATTCGCTCGAACAGTGGCGTGCCTACGGCAACTTCTGTATAGGGTTTGACGCAAAAAAGCTCGCCGTAAAAAAGCGGGTATTCTTATACAGTTGCCTCTATACCGAAAATGATATCCGGAGATGGTTGTTGAAGAAAGAAAAGATGCATAAGTGGAAAGAGCTGGAAGATGACGAGGAAAAGAGAATTGGGGCTTACAGCCTGTTCGATGTCGCTTCCATGAAGCACAAGAACGAACACTTCAGGAACGAAAGAGAAGTCAGGCTGATCACTGTGTCGAATCACAACTGGCTTTATAATAATAGTCCGGAAATGTACGAAGACGACCTTCCGATCCATTTTAGGCGTCACTCTGTCTACGGTTTTCCTGTCCCGTATGTCAAATTCTTCATCGAGCATGAGAGCAACGAAAACACGAGAAGGATGAAAGAGACCGAAAAGGAGATGAAGGAAAGAAAACGGAAGGAGGAAGGCATAAAACTAAGAGAGCTGTTGCCCATTACTGAAGTCATCGTGGGACCGATACTGCTTGCCAAGTTCTTCTATCGGAGCGAGGCTACAAGAACGTGAGAGTGGTAGAATCCAGTATACCTTATCGAGGGGTTTGATATCGATAACAGTGGCCCTCGATCGGGAACGCGGACTTTGAAAACAGATGAGATAATTCAACGCTATGTCAAAAGTATTCAAGATACGATCATAGTCGCAGAGCACAACCACGATATATGGTGGATCTACAAGAGCAAAGAAACTCGTCCGAGATTCGTAGACGTCATGAGCAACTACCTCGCTTTTTTTCAGACGTCCATACATGCCCATTTTGTCGCTATGATTATCGCTTTGTATCGTCTCTATGAAACTCGCCGCGACACAATAAGCCTTCCTCAGCTGCTGAAGATTCTTGATCGAGACCATCCACTTTCTGATAATGCAATGAATCGTGTCACCGAACTGATGCCAAAAGCAAAACGATTATGGGTAAAGATTGGCATTGTCCGCTCGGAAGCCTTCGCGCACCTATCCGATGGCGAAGACATCGAAGACTCCTTCAAAAAAGCAGACCTCAAGTACCGTGATTTCAAAGACTTGATAGAGCTATCGAAAACCATCATCAACGCCATCAACCAAGACTACAACCGAAACGTACATGCATTCAATTTGTCGGCCGAGTTCGATACGAAGGCTCTTCTGACGGACCTTTTGAGTCTGTGGAGTCATAGAAATGAGAAGAAATAAGACAGGCAAGTGAATTTATAAGCACCGCATGAACCGGACCGTGCCCCTGTCGGGCCACTCCCAGTTATACAAGCGTTATGCTCTGTTTCAACCGGTAATTCTTGGAACATAGTTTCAATAAAGCTATTCAGTCGTAGGTGCTATACGCCGACTTACATCCTCCTGCAATGCAATTCTGATTGCCGGGGAAAACGGTCGGACATGATCGACAGCAGGACTTCTTGAGGCAGGCGGGGCTACTTTTTGTCCGGCCTGACGTATTCCTTCCTTCCGTCCGGATAGAGATAGCACACGCCCTTATCGTCACCATGCACGGAAGGCAACCCGGCATCATGGAGCCGTTTGATGGCGGCGCGAGTACTTTTGCCCAGGATCTTTTCCCGCTCTTCCTTAGGCAGTGTCTGGAATTCAGCTATGGTCATCTTCTTATTCAGGCTCACAGATACTCCACCTCGTCCAGGATATGCTGGCCTACAGGCTTCTTCAGGCCCTCGATCAGACTGACCCTGGCACCCAGAGCGTCGCTGAGGTAGTTCTCGAGTCCAATGAATCCGACGGGGCCGAGAGGCCCTTCGATATCCACCAGGACCTCCCAGTTCCCTTCCTCGCCGGAGCCCTCGCGAAGGCGCGAATTGAAGATGCCGACCCTTGTGACGTTGTATTGCTCCTTCAGGTAGGGTTTCAGTTCCGTCAGTTTGGTCTTGACGGCCTCAATGTCCGTATCCGCAGAACCCGAAGCATCGATGTCCTTTAGGAACTGAAGGTGGCGGCGGACGGCTTCCGGGTCGCATGCCTCTATAGCCCGGAGCAGTCTGCCGTACATGTCCTCCTGGAAAAGGGTTCGGATCTGTGCAGCACCCATTTCATCGGCAAGGTCGAGGAGCCGGCGGGTTTTTTCAACGTCAAGAGCATCCACGGCCTGGCGCAGTCGATCATGTATGTCGTTCAGGCTGCTGGCGTCCACCAGATGTCTTTCCTTGTGTGAGTTGTCCCTTTCTCTGTCCTCCATGAAACCTCCTTCTACGTGAGACCGTGCCTTTCCAGGATCGCGTTTCCCTCTTCCGGGGTGTTGAAGTACTCCTTATGGCCGTCAGGGAAGATGAAGCACATCCTGTAACCCTCTTTGTCGCTCGCATGGCAGGTTGGCAGTCCTGCCGCATGTGTCTCTGCGATTGCTTTCCTCGCAGCTCCGGCGTACATCTCTTCGGCATCTTCCCTGCTCATGCGGAGAAAATCATCGATGCCCCGGCATTTCTTCTTCATGGTGTTATCACCCGCCTTTCTTCCTTGGATAGCAGCTGTCGCACCGCACCATCACCCAGCCGTCATCCCTCATCGTTCCCTGCTGGCCGCATACGTCGCAGGTGACTTCCGACAGCGCCTCGGCCTTGTCCACGAGCGCTTCGTATTCCTCCCCGCCGTTGTGGTAGACCCGGAGCGTGCCGTACTTCTCCTTGACCTGGGTGACACGGAACCGGTCGGCGGTGCCGTCCCTGTCCGCAAGTTTTTGGAATCCCGCGAATAATTTCTCGAGGATGGGGAGCCAGCCGTCCCCGCACTCGAACCCGAATGCCATGAGCCCCTCACGGATGGAGGTGGCCCCGAGAAAGGTATATCTGTCCTGAAGCTGCCTTCGGCGGGCCACGTTCTCGCCGGGATTCAACGAGACATGCATCGCGTCGAGTTCCTCTGCGGACGGGACCTCCCCGCGGGTCATGGCGTCAAACATTTCTTTGATGCTCCTTTTCATATGGTCCTCCACAGGAACCCGGCCGGCCCGTGACGCTTGGACCGCTGCGCTGGTCTCAAGGTGAGAGGGGCCGGTCAGGTCGCATATAGGTTCATCACGTCGCCAGATAGCGGTACAGAGTCTCCCTGGAGATCCCGAAGGCCCTCGCCAGGGCTGATTTCTTCTCGCCGTTGCCGGCCCTTTCCCTGAGTTCCTGAACCTGCTCCCTGCTCAGGGCATGTTTGCGACCCTTGTAGATACCCCTGCGTTTCGCGGCAGCGATGCCCTCCGCCTGACGCTCTCGGATCAGGGCCCGCTCGAACTCGGCAAACGCCCCCATGACGGACAGCAGGAGGGTCGACATGGGAGAGTCATCCCCGCTGAACGTCAGGTTCTCCTTCAGGAACCGGAGCTGAATTCCGCGGCCGGTCAGGTCCTCGACAATCCTGCGGAGGTCGGGAAGGTTCCTCGCCAACCGGTCGATACTGTGCACAATGACGGTGTCCCCGTCTCGGACAAAGCGGAGCAGTTCCTCCAGGGCAGGGCGCTTGGTGTCCTTACCGCTGGCCTTGTCGGTAAAAGTGCGGTCGAGCTCGACACCCTCCAGTTGTCTATCGGTGTTCTGCTCCACGGAGCTGACCCGAACGTAGCCGATGCGCTGTCCTTTCATGCGTGTCGAACCTTCCTTAAAGTCTCTCCCCGGGAGGTGTCAGGTACTGTGTCTCAAGGTCATACAAGAGCCCGCATGCCTCATCTGTCGGGTCCCCCGCAAAACTTCTCCATCACCGTCTCCGGTGCGTATTCCCTGAAGAGATCCAGAATCTCCTCCCGGGCGGCATTGTCCGGGGAGAGCTGGAGTACCATGTCGATAGGCGTGCTGCCCCTCATGCTCATGGCGTTCGCGTCGGCCCCGTGGGAAAGGAGGAGGCGGACCGCCCCGGGGCGGGCATAGGTGCATGCCCAGTGGAGCGCCGTGTCATCGATGTCATTCCTTTCGTTCACGTCCGCGCCGTGGGAGAGGAGGAGCCCGATGATATCGGGCCGCCCGAGGGCAGAGGCCAGGGCGAGGAGAGTCCAGCCGCGGACGTCCCTGACGTTCATGTCGGCCCCCTTCTCGCTGAGGAGGCGGACGATATCGAGTTGGCCGTGCTCAATGGCGGCCTGGAGCGGCGTCACCCCGCGCCTGTCCGTCGCGTTTACGTCCGCACCACCCTCGATGAGCTGCCTGACCCATTCGATCCACCCCGTATCAATTGCTTCGTGAAGATCGTCTGACATTATCTTCCTCCCTCTCACATAAGGTCCTCGTTGTCCTTCGTGAGTTCCTCCTCGAGCCTGTAGAGGTTATCCATCACAACGAGGTCGTCATTAACTTTGGCGAGAGGGATCCTCCTCTGCGTCAGGAGGTAATCCACCCTCTCTTCCCCGAAAAGTGCCTTCAGTTCGCGCACGTCCATGTACATCATGTCTGTCCTCCTTATCCCGCCCGGTGTTCGTCTTGCCAAGGGTCCGTTCCCAGAAAACCATCGTCATCCCCGCAGTAGAAGCTGTTATATTCGCAGGGCTCGTCCTCGGAACCGTAATCATAGTCGGTGAGGTCCAGGACCTCGATCCTCCCCGTGAGCCTGTACCGATCGAATTTTATGACCCGTGCCATGATGCCCGCCTACCGCATGAACGTGATGACGGCGAGGATGATCATGAGAGCCTGGCCAGCGCAAAAGGCCACCAGTCTCCCGAACCACGGGGATCTCTCCCGGACGGCTGCAGCCTGCGTCTTCCGCATCGCCGCCTGATATCCCATAACAAAATACCTGAGGGCGCTGACCACCTGGCTGTGCTGCGTCCGGGGGTCGAGGCCGACGGTCTGCGCGATCTCACGATACGCTTTTCCCTGCCTCTTGAGTGTATACGCCGTCAGGATCTGTTTTTCTGTCAGCATCGGTCACCTCCGTGATGGCATTGATAAGTCACCGGTATCCCTCATGGTTTCACCCGTTGTGTGGCAGGGTCACCACACAGGCGATATGCGCCGTCACACCCCGGAGAGGATGTCTTCCTTGGGGATGTCTTTGTGACTGTGCATTCAGTCCCGTTATTGAGGCCGTGACGTATACCACCTTGGAATCCCTCACGATATTACTCCCATGTTTGACGATTGCCGCCGTGACGGGGTTCTTCTTTGTAACATCCTGGAAACCCTCATGTTTCTGTCGGTCGTATCGTTCGCGGCCTTCCGGGGAATGGCTGTTACGTTCTGCGCCGGCCCCGGAAGGAAGGTCTCTTCGTCCGGTGCCTCCCGCTCGGCGATCCGCCGCTCGATGCTCTCGAGGCTGCAACAGCGTGAGATCCTCCTGCCCTGGAACGCGATACCGTCGCAGGCGAAAGAGACACCCTTCCCGGGTTGCACACGCATCGATATCTCTTCTGCGGCCAGCATGTGTTCCAGGTCCTCGAGGGATTCGCACCGGAGCATCGCCCTGTTGATGGCCCGGTAGATGACCCTCTTCGGGCAGGCCCTGCCGGTGCGTGCCTCCATCGCGAGTTCCCCCCTCGTCAGCAGGATCTTCGTCATGTCGAGGACGGAGGTGACGGGGGTCAGGTCATAGAGATCCTCAAGCTCCCGGCAGGCGGACATTGCTCTAGAATACAAGAAGCTGTCCCGCCAGACTTTCCTGTCCACATTGATGCGATTGACGATGAGGTGGACATGGTCCGGGTCATGCTTGTATACCACCCACTGATGGCGGTTCCTGTCGATCTCCAAGCGGTTCATTAGTTGTTTCGCCAGGGAGAGGAAGTCGGCATCGACAAGGCGCATCGCGTCCTGGAGGGGTAGCCGAATCGCAATGTGGAGGACGGGCTTTCTCACGTCACGCCTGCAGGTAGCGTAGAGCTGCATCTCGCTTGCCAGCGGACCTGCCTCCCAGGACCCGTAGGGGCTCACGATGTTCGTCGCAAGGAGCGGACCCTTCCGCGAAGCATACCTCAGCACGGCCGCGAAATCGTCGCCTGTCACCACCTTGGCGATCATGCCCAGGCCTCACGGGCCGCGAGGGCGTGGGCCTCGCCTGCGGCGTACTCCTCGATGTTCCCCGTGAGGTAGTCGATGTTCTGGAGGAAGAGGACGCACTCGAAGGCGTACTTCTCCTCGATCTCGCCCTTCTTCCTGGCCTCCCCGAAGCTCATCTGGAGTTCGAAGAGATGTTCTCCGATCCTCTTTAGCTCCCCCTGAATCTTCCCCAGGCTGTCCAGGTAGGCGTCGGGTCCGCCGGATTCCCCCACGACCGCCATGACGGGAGGCGCCTGGAGCTGCACGTTGAGGGCGGCGTCGAGGAGATACCGGTTCATAGAGGTGTTGTACTGTTCCGCGAGTCTCCGGAGCTTCTCATATTGCTCCGGCGTGGCCCGGACGGTGAGGGTGTAGGTGCCTCGTTGCTCTGTTTCCATGGTTAGCCTCCTGAGATTGGAATGACTGCACCCGGCACAACTTGCTGTAAGGTTGCATCGGGGGTGAATACAACGCTGAAAGGACCGTCTCTCATGGGGTTACTCATTGCCTTTGCCGTTCATCTTCACGATGCGGTCATAGCTGTCGTTGAGGGCCTTCCGGAGAATGGCTGCGAAGGGCGGCAATGTGCCCGAGGAGACGGCATCGGCGAGGACCCGGTACCGGGAGACCGGATAGTCTGTACTCACCCTGATCTTCTCTTCCCGGGGAACCACTCTCTTGATGAAGCGCCTTCTCCTCTGCATCGTTCTTTCTTCCATGCTGGCTTCCTCCGTGCATATGAGTTTACATAATCTTGTACACTTCTTACTTATACTATGTAACGCATTGTGTGTCAACATGTTATGGCAAATCTGATAAAACTAATTATGTAAACTGTCATCCAATTCCCGCCGTACCAAGACCGGAATGCTCTGGGGTACTCCTCGGGCTCCATACGGGGCATCTTGGGGCCCTAGGAGTATCCCCTCAAACACATCGACATCGGAGGAATGCCTCTCGGACCTGCACGTCGATGGAGTCCGCCATGTGCCGCTCCCTTGTCTTCATGGGGCGGGACATTACGAAGTACGCCAATCCCGGGAAAAACCCCGACATTCCCACGGCGCGGATCGAACAGGAGGGAAGGCAGGCGGATTCGTAGATCCGGTCCTCTATGAAGGGGGAGAAGCCCGGGGTCTCCTTCACCGGGGAGGAAACCGGGCGGGTGCACGCCATGGTCCAACAGCGGGCGGGCGATCTCGGTTCCCTTGTTTCCCATCGCCGCGAAAAGGTGCCGCCTCGTTGTTTCACGGGAAGCCATTGCATCCCTCCCGGGCCCTGTGAGCAGTACGCCTCCATCACTGCATTCGGGGGGTACTGGCGCAAGAGATCGAGGAGCTCTTCCCCTGCGGGGTGGTCGAGCACTTGTGCATCTTCCCGCACATAACCACCGTGGGTGGTTCGTTGTTCCGATTTTCCACTCTCGGCCTCCTTGGCTTGTATGGAACCCAATGTCGTAAATGCCGTGCCCACACAGAAACGGTTCGAGGCGGCCTGAGGTGTCGACCGCATCATGCCAGATGTGGCGGCGCATCATGTCTGCATCCATCGTTGCCATCTCTCGTGTTTCCCTTCTAGTCATACCAGCGCTTCAGGCACGGGAGGCGTTTTGCCAACCGATACCGACACGGGAAGTCCGCCACCCTCTCCATCCTCGCGTTCCAGATCGTGCAACGCCACCGATGAGGCTGGCCCTTTCGGTCTCTTTGGTTATCCGATGGAACCAGATCAACCTGGTTTAGACCGAGATGGATGCAGAACGGCCTTTTGGTTCCGTCCTCGAACAGGAATTCCAGTCCATCACCCTCGCCCGTTCCTGGCCAAGCCGTATACGCCGCGTTCGTGGCCGGGATGGACAGCGGACCCCGGGAAACGATCACCTCGTCCGCGTCTGCGATCTCCTTCAAGAGGCTCGGCAGTATCCCGTCAGGCACGAGGAGACGGAACGTTCCCGCGTTAACAGATGCAAGGATGTATCCGGCCTGTGCCGCTCGTGACTGAAAATAGTTAGTGCTCATGATGTTACCGCCGTCGTTCTCGATGTGTGTCAGAATGTCCATTGTTTCCTCCTTCTTTGATTTGAATTACATGCCCGGCTCCATCGCCGGGGCCTCGTTGTCATCGTCATTCGTCAACTGAACGATTCGCTGTAGCTCATCATTCCAGTCCCATTTTCCCTAACACCCCGCCGGTGGTTCCGGCCGGTGAGGGATAACCATCCGCGCGGGGATCCGGTCACGTATCATCTGCTCATATCGCAACCCGTTTGTATCATTGTCGGTTGCAATGATGATGGGGACCAGATACCTCCCGCATCCGCCGCGATCATGTCAGCTTGTTTACTTGTCATATTGCCCCCAGGGGCCGTCAGCATCGACCCCGGGGGCGGTGAGTTAAGCTGAAGGTGGCTGAGAGCGTCGACAGCCGACTCGGTGATGATGAGCCGGGATGATTCTGATGACAGGCGGTCGTTATTCGGACTCAGCCTGCACAAGTTCCGTTCCCCGGCCCGAGCGAAACCCTTTACCCTGTCGTCTTGTGGATTAACGCGATCCCAGCCTGTCACATATCGAGCCGCGACGTGAGTTCGACGACTGTCCCATCCCTCCACGTCCGCCCCCTTATCCAGCAACAGCCGGTCGGCGTCGGGGTGGCCGTTCTCACATGCCTCGTGGAGAGGAGTGCGGTCCGTCGGGATGCTCTCTATAATCAAAACTGACATTTCGATCTTCCTTTGAGGAGGGGGGGACCCCCTCCTCCGTTTGCTCTAAAGATTCTGCGCCTCGCTGTCGGCGTCGGCGAGCGCCTCGAACAAATCAAAGCGACAGCGATCTCTGTCGAAATCACGGCACAGCGCACAATCAAAATGGTACGTTCGATTGCCTTCCACCATGCCCTCCAGGACCCTTTTCAGGGCACGTATGCCTATTTTTTCTTTTTCCTCCCTGTCGCCGTCGTCCCCGTCGTCTCCATACTCCTCCTGATCCTCCCGAAGGACGGTCTGGGCGGTTTCCTGTAGTCTGTCCACCCACCAGTCCGGATTGGTGGGAAAAAGCTGGCAAAGCTCTGATTCGAGGACTTTCCTAAATCGGTGCTGCCACCCCCCCTCCCGGGCAGGACGGTGAGGCCTTTAATATCATGGTTCTGACTGCCGGCAAGCTCGAGAATCCATTCCCAGTATTCATTTCCCGGGTCCGTTCCATCCCGGAAGAAATAAATCCATCCGTCGTCGTGCGAGACCTCCTCGTGGACACAGGGCATGTCTTCCTTGACCCATCTGGTGATCCATTCCGCCGCCCTGTTGTTCAGCCGCTCCATAATCTTCCCCAGTTTCTCTGCCGCGTCCCGGCACTGCCTGTTCAGTTCCTCGTTTGCTTGCTGTGTCTGTCTGTTTGTGTTCATTGACACCTCCTTTAATTAGATAGCCTCTTGCTGCGTGCACCACGCCTCCATCACGGCCTCCGGGGCGTACTCCCGGAACAGGTCGATGAGCTCCTCGCGGTGGGGGTGGTCGAGGGGGAGAGAAAGCACACGATCCAACGGTGTCCCGCCGTCCCTGTCCCTGGTTCCGCCCTCTGCGCCGTGCTCGAGGAGGAGCCGGACGGTCTCCGTTCTCCGCGCTCTCCGCTGACCCTCGATGTTGTTCATTACCCGGTGGAGGGGGGTGCGGTCGCCGTTGCCCTTCACGTTCACGTCCGCCCCGTGGTCGAGGAGGAGGTGGACGAGTTTGTACTCCATTACCCTGGCCGCCCCATGCAGCGGGGTCTCCCCATCCCCGTCCTTCGCGTTCACGTCCGCGCCCTTTTCCAGCAACAGGCGGGCGATGTCGGTGTGGCCGTAGGCGCATGCCCAGTGGAGGGGAGTGGTGCCGCGTGTATCCTTCGTCTTCACGTCCGCCCCGGCCTCGTGGAGAAGACGGACGATGGCGGCATGGCCACGGAAACACGCCTCGTGGAGGGGCGTCCAACCATTTTTATCCTGTGCGCTCGGATCCGCCCCGTGCTCGATAAGAAGACGGGCGATGGAGAGGTAACCGCGGCGGGCAGCCAGGTAAAGATATGTCAGCCGATAGTATGTGTTGGCGGGGCGGTTCGGGTCCGCGCCGGCCTCGAGGAGCTTTCGGGTCGCGTTGACCTTCCCCCCCTTTACCGCCCTCGCCAATGTGATGAGCTTTTTTTTGTTCTTGTCCATTATGATACCTGTTCTTTATAATAGTAGTCGCGTGCATACTCGATGACCCAGACTTCGACGGCATCACCAAGGGCCAGCTCGCCATCTTCGGAGATTCCGAGGCCCCGGGCGGCCAGGATGTCCCTGGCAGCGTCGATGATGGCGGCCACGATCTCCCGGATGTTTTCCCCGGGCCTCGGGGGCCTCGGGATCTCCGTCACGGTTCCGGTCTGTTTTGTCTCTGTCTCGGTTTCCTCTTCTTGTTCCGGTGCGGCTTCCTCCTCTGCGGTCTTGGTCTCTTCCTCCGTCACGGTTCCGGTCTGCTCCTCTTCCGCAGGGGTCTCGGCCTCCAGCTCCTCCCGCCACTTTTTGATGTCCTCTTCATCCTGCTTCTCCCGGGCCTGAAAATCCTCTTCTTCTTTCCTCTGGCGCTCGGCCTCTCGCTCCCATGCGTCACACTCGCGCTTTGAGTCTCGGGCCCGCCAGTTGATGTTTCGGATGACCGCCTGCATCGCGTCCGGGTGGCCCTGCACTTTGTCGACAAGCCTTTGCTGCCAGGCGCGGTGCTCCTCATCGTTCATGATGCCCCGCCCGGGAGTGTGGGACAGGAGCTTCCCCGCCCCCGTGATCGACAGGTCCCCTTGCCTGACAAATTCAACCAGGGCGGGGATGCCCTTCCCCAGGATGAGGAGGCAGGCATCGTACGTGGTGCGGCCCATCCCGGCCTCGCGCGCAAGCTGCTCGAGCACGGTTGGAGCCCTGCGTTTCTTGGGACCTTGCTCCGAAAGCGGAGTAAGGTCACCCTCCGCCTTCCCGGCCAACTGACGCGCCTCGGCCTGTCTCTCCAATGCCGGCCGCTTTTTTTCGAGGAGGCTCACCCGGTCCAGCGGGTGTATGATATTCCTCCGGCCGAGCTGGGTGTCAACTGCCCACACCAGCGCGGCATCCTCGTCCTCGAACTCAATCTCCCGGGTGTCGAAGGGCAACCCGTGGTTGATCGCGATGGCGTGGCGATGGTGGCCGTCCAGCAGGACCTTGGCGGTCGTGGTGATGCCGTGCTTGGTTTCCTCAAACACAGCGATGACCAGGGGCTCCCGGATGCCCTCCTGTAAAATGCTGGACTCCAGCTTCTCAGTCTCGTGCTTGGCCAGCTTCGGGATGAGGTCCCGAAACTTCGGCCGGATCTCGATGTTGTCGTTAGTTCCCATATGTTACCTCCTGTTTTTGTTTGTGTATCTGTACTGATCTAGCTTGCCCTCCCCATCGATGATGGTGATCTTGACCTTCCCGGGACCGAGGGGAATCGGGAGGCCGCAGGAGAGGCAAAAGGTTCCGTCCGGGGTTGAGTAAAGGCCGGTGCCCGCGGGGATGGGGGCACCGCATGTTGAGCAACGGAAATCCGTTTTCATTATTCCTCCTCCTCTGTAAAACCCGTCCCTCGCATCTGTTCCGCGCGGTCTCGTTCTTCTTCTTCGCGGAGCCACTCCTGGCCCGCCAGGTGAGATTGATAACCGACAGCAGAGACGAGTCCCAAATCCACGGGGGTGATCTTGGCACCGAGATATTCGCCCATCTTTTCACCGAAGATCGTGGAGGGCCTCAGGAAGTTACTCATCTTGGGGTCCCAGCCCCATTTCGCGGCCATTTTGTCTATGACCTTCAGGAAATCCTCAAGACGCCGGCCTTCGCTCCACCGGGCCTCGATGATACCCCTGATAGCAGGGTCTGTATGTTCGAATTTGCATCCGGACTTCTCGTTGAGATACGAGATGATCTCGTCGAAGGGAACGTCGGAGACGACGCGGGCACTGGCCTGTGACGGCGCGCTGGTGGTCGTCATCCCCGCCTGGAAAGTGGTCAAAATATTGATGAGCGCTAGGCGGGCCTCACCTTTTTTGGCGGACAGGACGGATTGGGTTATGTGGTTTTTGATAGTGTCCACACCTACCCCGGCTTTCAGGATGCGTTTCGCGATGGCCCCCTCCCGACCCCAGTTCATATGCGGCCGGCAACGATGGATCCGTTCCGTTTCGTGCCAGTAGTGGCTCAGGATTTCCCTTATCTCGGGCATCCTGTCACCCCCGTCCCGTGCCTTCCGCTGACGTCGCCACGATGTGTTGTTACGGATCATCGTCACATCAGACCTCCTTTGTCTTGACTTTCTGGGATTCCAGCCAGGCGATAATGTCGTCGAGATCGTAAAGGATTCTGCCCTTGCCTTTGATCGGGGACCCGAGCTTAATATAAGGAGGCCCTACCTTGCGCCAGCGCCACTGTTGCATGGTCCGTTTTGTGGAGAGACACAGCTTGCCGGCGGCCTCCTCGTCTAGATATTGTTTGGATTGTTTGGGATTTGCGTTGTGCGGCATAAATAAGGCCCTCCTGATCTTCGAAAGATGATCAGGAGGGCCTCGGGTCGGTCCTCTTGCCCTACACCGTCGTCGCCACTCTCTCTCGAGCCCTGATATTGACGACGGTCAGCCATTAACTGCGACACGTCCCCCTTGCTGATTGACGGGGTTTTTCGGGGTCTACGACGAACCGCCAGCGGTAGGTCTTATGCCGTCTCGCCCGGGTCGGTGTCCCGACCCTGTAAGACTAAGTATAGACATTGTCTGACTCGATGTCAAGCGTTTTTGTCTATTATTTCAAAGGAGCACAGTGGGATATAGGGTAATACAAGGAGATATAGGGGATATAATGGGAATAAAAGGGAATACATTTTTTTCGGGGGCGGGATAAGGTGGCGCGCATAATTATTACAGGAGCACCAGCCAGTAATACTTCACCCTGACATCCGCGAAACGCCTCGGTCAAACCTTCATCAGCTGCTTTCTTTTCAGCATTTCCATGACCTTCTCGGCAGGGAACACGATTTCACCGCCGGATTCGGATTCAACGCGAAGGGTCCCGTCTTCATCTGTCGTGAGAATCGTATCACCCCTGGCACCTGGGAAGACCACATCAATCCGTCTCACGTTCGTCATATCGAGACCCGGATTATAGTCAAGGCCGACGCCCGACTGAATGCATGTTCCGAGATAACCGACCATGTTGTTGTCATCCTTACATGTTGCCAGGGCATAGCGGACGGTGCTCAGCATCTGGGTAATATTCAGACCTCCATCCCGTGCCAGTTCGTCAGCAATACAATTGAAGATAGGATGAATGTGGAACTGTGGAGGCAGGACGTCATAGAATTCATCGGGAATATGGAGGCGCTTTTTTCTCGAACCCTTCCGGTACATCTTAAATATGAGGCTGGTGACAGCACGACCGGTCTTCCCCAGCTCCAGTTCGACATCCATAGATGTCACACTGTTGATCTGTTTAAGCGCGGGATCCAGGACCCGCCTCTTCAAATCCCCGAACGCTTCGATCTTATCCTTCAGACCAAGGTGCCACCTGAATTTCTCCAGGTCCACAACCCATTCCCCTTTGTAATATTCGCTCCTGAGGAGCTCATAAGTACGCTTGGCATACCCTGAATGCCCAGACAGGCGGCGCATCTCCTGACGATTTAACAGTGTGTAGTGTTTCTTTAGATCCAGCAGAAACGGTTTCAGTTTCTCAGACAGCTCGAGCTCTATGATGCCTGATTGGGGCTTGTATTCAGCGGACGCGAACCACCAGATAATCGTGCTGTTATCATTCAGAGTAATCGGATGGTTGTTGATCTTCTGGAGTATCTTGCGCACCCTGGAACCGTAAAATGCGTCACCGTCCAGGCCACACATAGAGTTAAACTCCCGGACCGGGAATCGGACCAGCTTTAACGATGTGTCGTCTTTATCAATGTTAGCCAAGACCGCATCAATAATGTTGTACTCAACATCTGTCAGGGCATAGCTCGACTGGACGAGGTCGTTATGTTTCTTGATGGTTTTGTGGTTCAGCGTTTTGGGGACCATGTTCTCACCTCCTGTCAGGGATCATAACACATATTATGACACTTGTCACTATCTGTCATAATATCCCCTACAAATGTCATAATATACCCTACAAATGTCATAGTAAACCCTACGTTTGTCATAGTTCAGTACAGTGGAAGAATCCTAACATACGGAAATCACAGGAGGACAGAAAATCGCTAGTTCCATAAGTAGAGAAGTTATTAAAGCAAGGCTTTGCTTTTAGGGTCTGCTAACGTCCTGCTAACGGTAACGGGAGACAGACAGCACGCGGCGGCTAGAAACTGGCGCCTCTGGGCTCAGGGCGCCCGCCGCGTTAAGAATTTAAGAATGTGCGTCTCGCTTCGCCGGGCTGTAATGCGCGGGTCCCCCCCGTCGCGTAAAGATTGCGCCGGTTTCCTCCCCGCGCGCGAACTGAGCGTTCGCGTAGTGCATTTCTCCAACTGGTCGTAACGTCGTATACAGAGGGAAAAGCTCAAAAGTTCCGATAACGTGAAAATGCCTGGGGGCGCTAACCTCACCTTACCCCGGGGTCCGCCCGAAGGCCAGGACCCGTTGTGCTGCACCATGTGCTTTCCACGGTTTCACCCTTGGCGGAGCTTATCTGGACAGCTTATTCTGTTGTTGTACCCCATAGACTGCAGGAGGGAGAGATGTACACCCCCACACACGAGGACGGCACTGCCGGCCGCTGTGTGACGGGCTGCTTGCTGCCCGTCGGTTTTTCAGGGCCCAGCGAGACGCATTTTTACGCGGCGGGCGCCCGGTGGGTCCATGGCGCCAGTCTCTACCGCCGCGTGCTGTGTCCTTCCAGTGGTCCGAACCAGTGGTGGATCCGGTTGTAACGCTTGTGAACACCATCCCGTTAGCAGGACGTTAGCAGAACACCGCTCGCCTCCCCTCCTCTTTTCCCCTATCTGTGCTGTAACTTATTGATATTTCGTGGTTTTTACTGGCGCGCCCGCCGCGATTCGAACGCGGGGCCTTTGGCTCCGGAGGCCAACGCTCTATCCAACTGAGCTACGGGCGCGTGAAGGCTTACATTATACCACAGAAAACCGCCATGGAAAGCAGTTTTTCGCTGCGGGGGAAAGGGCGGCCTTTTTTTTCCCGCATGCCTGTGATATGCTCAATTCACATATACCGGGATAAAGACCTTGAAGACAAAGAAGAAACATATCACATATCTGATCGGTGTCGGCATTACCATCATTTTCGTCATTCTCGCGCTCATCCGGTTCGTCCCATTCGAACGCCTTGAAATGCTGCTCTACGACCTGCGATACCAGCTGCGCGGAAAGGCGCAGGCACCGGGCGAGATCGTCGTAGTCGGCATCGACGACAGGAGCCTGGAGAAGATAGGCAGATGGCCCTGGAACCGAAACAAGGTGGCCGATCTCATCGACCGCATCCACGCCATGGGGGCCAGGGTGATCATGCTGGACATCATCTTCGCCGAACCCTCTTCCAATGACGACAGGCTGGCCGATGCGATAAAACGGGCAGGCAATGTTGCTCTGCCCGTCGTCTTCGATTTCGCGGGCAGCGCTCGGCAGGCGATCGATGACGCGCTGCTCGACAACGCCTTCATGGTTGTCAAAAAGGAAAATCTCTTCAGGATCCACAGCCCTATAACCGCAAAGGGCGTCCTCCTTCCCATAGAAAAACTTTCGGCAAATGCGGCCGCACTGGGCCATATCAACATGCTTCCCGACCCCGACGGGAAGCTGCGCTGGGAGGCCCTCGTCGTCTCCTACATGGACCAGCTCTACCCCTCCATCGACCTGCAGACAGCCCGGCTCTATAAAGGCCTCGGGCCCGGAGACATGGCCGTCGAGGCCACAAATTCAGTTATACTGGGAAAAGACCCCATCACCACAGACCCTTTCGGCAGGATGCTCATACCCTATTACGGCCCCCATAACACCTTCCCTGTTGTGTCCGCCCTCGATGTCTTTGAAAAGAAGATCGACCCCTCGTCAATGCGCGGAAAGATCGTCCTTGTCGGCCCCACGGCCGTGGGTATCCACGATGTCATCGTCACCCCCTCTGCGGCGATAATGTTCGGTGTGGAAAAACATGCCAACATGGTCGGGGCGATCCTTGAAAAAAAGAACATCCGTTTCGTCGGCCGCGCCGTCAACATCCTCATCATCATTTTCACCGGCCTCATATTTACCGCGCTCATCGTCAGGATGAAGGCGATCGCCGGCGTTTTTTTAGCGGCGGCCTTCATCTGCGTCCTCTTCGGCACCGGCTACGTCCTCTTTTTCTCTTCAAGGTTATGGATCGACATCAGCTACGCCGGGAACGCGGTCCTCGTCACCTACTTTGTGGTCACCGCATTCCGCTACGCAACGGAAGAACGCTACGCGAGACAGATCAGGAGCATGTTCTCCAGCTACGTCACGGAAAAGATCGTCAATGAACTCATCAAAAACCCTGACATGGCAAAGCTCGGCGGCGAACGCCGCGAGGTGACGGTGCTCTTTTCCGACGTGAAAGGGTTCACCACGTTCTCCGAACACCATTCGCCGGAAGAGGTTGTGGCCATTCTCAACGAATATCTCACCGAGATGACCAACATCATCCTCCGCTGGGACGGAACGCTGGACAAGTTCGTCGGCGACATGATCGTCGCCTTCTGGGGAGCCCCCCTGCACCAGGAGAACCACGCCGAGCTTGCCATCAAGTGCACCCTCCACATGAAACAGCGCCTGAAACAATTGAAGGAAGGCTGGGTCAAAGAAGGCCGGGTCCCCCTTGAGGCCGGGTTCGGCCTCAACACTGGCGAGGTCCTGGTTGGCAACATCGGCGCCGAGGGTAAGAAGATGGACTACACCGTCATCGGAGACAACGTCAACCTCGGTTCACGCGTTGAAGGGCTCACCCGAAAATACAATGCCGAGATCATCCTCACGGAAGCGACGCTCGCCAAAGTGCGTGATCTCATCGAAAAGAACGCCTTCGGGCACATGCTGATACGGGGCCTCGATATCGTCGCCGTCAAGGGCAAAGCAGAGCCTGTCCGTATCTATGAGGTTGCCTCTCTCGATGAGGGCTCTGTCTGCGAGATCATCGAATGCGAAGAAAAAGAGGCCACGGTGTTCAAAGAAAAATGATCACCGCGGCCGTTTGTTTCTTTTTTACTCTTTACTCCACACCTGTCAGTGGGCCGTCCCCGAGGCGGTCCCTCCGGTGATACTGGCACCGCTGTATGTTACGTTGGTGGTTCCCGAGAAGTTCACCGGACCCGTATAGCCCCCTCCCGAGATGCTTGTGGCGCTGCCCGAAACATTGCCGGTAAAAGTGGTTGCTGTCGAACCGGTGATCGTAAGGCTTCCTGTCGCGTTGGGGCCGGTGAGCGGGGCCGAACCGCTCGGAGGCGGTGAAAAGATGGACCCGCTTATGCTCGTTGACGCCCAGCTCTGGGGGGTCGAGGTCGTGCTGGGTCCGTAGAACTTCACATCATTGAAATAGACAAAAACGGACCCGTTGCTGCCCTCGAGGTAGGGTATGCTTCCCACGTAAATGCTCTGCACCTGCACCGGGGTGGCCATCCCCGAGGCGATGCCGTTTATTACCCCGTATTCAGTGGAGCCGACGATCGTACCATTCCATGTCCCCGCGGCGTTTCCGCTGAAGGTGAAGGGCTGGGTGCAGGTGCCCACGCCGCTGGGGGCGTTGCCGTTCACGATATTTGCGGTCCAGCTTCCCGACGTTTGGCTGGTATCTATATCGCTGGTAATGACCAGGTTCGCGGTCAGGCCCCCGCCTGACAGTGACATACCCTTGAAATTAGATGAAGGACCCGTAACGGATGATGTGTAGTTACCTGTCACGTTGTCGGCCTGCCAGGACTGGGGCACACCTGTCATGCTGGGGCCGTAGAACTTCACGTTGTTCAGAGATAAGTTGATAACTTCATACATGTCCGAATAGGTGCCGCTCAGCGACGGCACGCTCCCCACGAAGACGCTGGGGGTGATGGGGGGCTGCTGGCTGAAAACGTAGGGCTGGTCAAGGGAGGTGAGCTGGTAGTTCGCCGTGTTGTTGAGGTTGCC